>Ga0181560_10000052_pt1 | contig 87892 bp, 83 predicted proteins | sample 011ome_20_FD_133751 | JGI IMG/M metagenome (GOLD analysis project Ga0181560, IMG submission 133751) | Coastal salt marsh microbial communities from the Groves Creek Marsh, Skidaway Island, Georgia - 011509CT metaG (megahit assembly) | ecosystem: Environmental > Aquatic > Marine > Intertidal... | reverse complement strand
GGATCGCGTGATACCCTTCCAGATAAGGTGCCGCATCCTCACGGTCGAAGAGCTCCGCATCAACCCACTCAACCTTCACCTTCACACGGTTGGCCATGCCGCCATGGGTCAGCGCCTCGGCGATGGACTTATAAGCATCCTCAAGCTGCGTGTACTTCCCCACAATCGCAACTTTCACGTCGCCTTCGTAATTGTGAATGCGGTCATAAACATCGTGCCACATATTCAGCTTTGGGGCAGGGGCGGGGGAAATACCAAAGGCATCCAAGACTGCCTGATCCAAGCCTTGCTCGTGATAGGCAAGCGGCGCTTCGTAGATCGACTTGAGATCATAGGCGGCAACAACAGCATCCTTACGGACGTTGCAGAACAGGGCGATCTTCTCGCGCTCTTTCTCTGGGATCGGATGCTCGGACCGGCACACCAGAATATCAGGTGCGATCCCGATTGATTGCAGCTCTTTAACCGAGTGCTGGGTCGGCTTGGTCTTCAACTCGCCAGATGCTGCCAGATAGGGCAACAGTGTGAGGTGCATGAAAATGCATTCGCCCCGTGGCTTGTCGTGGGAAAACTGGCGGATCGCTTCAAAGAACGGCAGACCTTCGATGTCACCCACCGTGCCACCAATCTCGCACAGCATAAAATCAACTTCGTCGTCGCCAATCTTCAAGAAGTCTTTGATCTCATTGGTCACATGCGGGATCACCTGAATGGTTTTGCCCAGATAATCGCCGCGACGCTCTTTTTCCAAAACGGTGGAATAGACGCGACCCGAAGAGATGGAATCGGTCTTGCGGGCAGCGACGCCCGTGAACCGCTCGTAGTGACCAAGGTCGAGATCGGTTTCTGCGCCGTCATCAGTTACGAAAACCTCTCCATGTTCAAACGGCGACATCGTGCCTGGATCAACGTTCAGGTAGGGGTCAAGCTTGCGTAAACGGACGGTATAGCCACGGGCCTGCAACAAGGCACCCAAGGCGGCAGATGCCAACCCTTTACCAAGTGAGGAGACCACGCCGCCTGTAATGAAAATATAACGTGCCATAGCGTATCCGCCCCCGTGAGTGGTTCAAAACAGTCAAATTATGTGGAAACCCGAACCGAAAAATTCGCATCACTACGGGATTTATCTACTAGCGGATTCGGGGCGTCAGCGCAACCGCTGACGCAACATGATGTGGGCGTTTTCTGCTAACTGGGCAGAATTAGTAGATTAATTACCCGACGGAACCAGTGGCGCATCGCTCTGGGACGGTGGCAACAGGTCTGACCCCAGATCAGGTGTCGCAGGCGCGGTTGCTGGCACAGGGGCATCCGTAATCCGGTCAACAACCGATACACCTGCCGAATTTTCTGCAGCAATGATTGTCAACGCGATTGATGTGCAGATAAAGCCGATCGCCAAAATCCATGTGGCTTTGCCCACTGCGGTAGAGCTAGGGCGCGATCCATTGGCACCGCCGCCACCGCCCATGCCCAAGCCACCGCCTTCAGAGCGCTGCATCAACACCATCCCAATCAAGGAAAGTGCAAGGATCAGGTGAATGACGAGGACTACATTTTCCATGGAGTGGGCGGCCTATCGGTTAAATCTGGTTCGGGGGGTATCTATGTTTTTGAAGCGCTGCTCGCAAGTGTAAAGCGTCACTCGTCGATATCATCGACATCGGCTTGACCCGACAGCTTGCGACGCACAATTGACCACGACAGGCCAATCGCCAATACCAGCGACAAAATCAAGATGCCCAGCCATGTATTCACCGTCGGATTTTCAAGGTTTATAAAGCCCTGATCGAACAACACCCAAATCAGCGTGCCCGCAACCGCCATCACCAAAAGCATCCCAAACACGCCTATAGATCGCAGCGTGGCGCGCAAATAGATGATGTAGCCCACAAAAAGCACGAGGCCCGCGAGCACCGTAACAGACAGCATATCGGTATAATGCGCCATGCCCCAGCGCACAAAGCTCCACTCAGTGGGGTTATAAGTCGCTGCCAGAAGGATAAAGGCGAACAGCCAGCGTATCAGAAAACCCATAAATCACCTTTGTTTTGTACGTTTCGGCACAATTGCAATTCCTGCTGCCCGCTGTCTAGTCCTTTGTCGGTTCATTTTGCGGTTCCACCGAAGGGCACACAGGGATATAGCGGTCAAGGGAATCTGAAAGGACCGTAAGTTATGGCAAACGTCGTCGTTGTTGGCGCCCAATGGGGTGACGAAGGTAAAGGCAAGATCGTAGATTGGCTCTCCGAGCGTGCAGATGTGATCGCGCGCTTCCAAGGCGGGCATAACGCGGGCCATACTCTCGTCATCGACGGGAAGGTTTACAAATTGAACGCGCTGCCGTCTGGCGTTGTGCGTGGCGGCAAATTGTCGGTTATCGGTAACGGCGTTGTGCTTGATCCTTGGCACCTTGTGAAAGAAATCGCCGCGATTCGTAGCCAAGGCGTTGAAATTTCGCCTGCCTCGTTGATGATTGCCGAGAATACCCCGCTGATCCTGCCAATTCACGGCGAGCTTGATCGCGCACGCGAAGAGGCCTCTTCCAAGGGCACCAAAATTGGCACCACAGGGCGTGGCATCGGGCCAGCCTATGAAGATAAAGTTGGCCGTCGCTCGGTGCGCGTCGCTGACCTTGCCGACAGGAAAACGCTCGAGGCCCGCGTTGATCGCGCGCTTCAGCACCACAACCCGTTGCGCAAAGGGCTCGGCATCGAGGCTATCGACCGCGATGCGTTGATCGCACAACTCTTGGAAATTGCACCAGAAATTCTGCAATACGCGGCCCCCGTCTGGAAGGTGCTCAACGAGCGCAAGAAAAAGGGTGAGCGTATTTTGTTTGAAGGCGCACAGGGCGCACTCCTTGATATTGACTTTGGCACATATCCATTTGTGACCTCTTCCAACGTGATCGCGGGCCAAGCTGCCACGGGCGTTGGCATGGGCCCAACGTCGATCGACTACGTTCTGGGCATCGTGAAAGCCTACACAACACGCGTCGGCGAAGGCCCGTTCCCAACCGAGCTTGACGATGCGGACGGTCAACGTCTGGGCGAGCGCGGCCATGAGTTCGGCACCGTCACAGGGCGCAAGCGCCGGTGTGGTTGGTTCGACGCGGCCCTTGTGCGCCAAACCTGCGCAACATCTGGTGTGACAGGCATCTCGCTCACCAAATTGGACGTTCTGGATGGTTTTGAGACGCTGAAGATCTGCGTCGGCTACGAACTCGACGGTGAAAAGCTGGACTATCTCCCGATTGCGGCAGATGCACAGGCCCGCTGCACCCCAATCTATGAGGAAATGCCGGGTTGGTCAGAAAGCTCTGAGGGCGCACGCTCTTGGGCGGATTTGCCAGCCCAAGCCATCAAATACGTGCGCCGCATTGAAGAGTTGATCGACTGCCCTGTGGCATTGTTATCGACCTCGCCAGAGCGCGAAGACACGATCCTCGTCACTGATCCGTTCGCTGACTGATGGCGTTAAGCTACAAACAAAAACGGCGTTATGCGCTGTTGCTTTTGGTGGTGTTCCTCCCACTCTACATCATTTTCGCCGTGGCGGTGATGAGTGTGGCAGGGCGGGCGCCTCTGGCAGTGGAATTCGCGATCTATGTGATCTTAGGGATTGCATGGGTGCTGCCGTTCAAGAAAATCTTCCTTGGTATCGGCCAGCCAGACCCCGACGCGCCCCGCGACGAGGAGTGATCCAAAGGACTGCGCCCCTACGGGTCACAGACGACATTTTGGACTGCCAAACGCGAATGCTGAGATACAAAAAAGGCGGGGAAAGTCCCCGCCTTTTTCTATTTTCAATGGGGCTTAACCCACTTTGCTTTCGGGGCGGAACCGCGTCTCTTCCGAGACTTGGAAGCGACCGTTGCGCACCTTGCTGATCCGACCTTGGCGCAAGAGTGTGCCAAACGAGCGCAGACCGTCTTCGCGGCTGATCTCTGTCTCGGTGGTGAGCTGCACCTTCTTCATGATCTGTGGGCGAGAGAAATCCTCGGACCCTTCCACGAAGGCGGTGTAAGCCGCTGCCGCTTCCAGAAGATCGGAGAGCGATGTCGCGCCCATTTCTTCTGCGAACTCGGCAAAGTTGGTGGCCTCGGACGCATTAACCTCTGGCGCTGCTGTGGCCACACGACGTGGTTGAACCGGCGCTTCAGGTTGCGCATCAACGCGCTGGGACGCAACCAGTTTCAAAGGTGCAGGGCGCGGGCGCTCTGTACGTGTTGTTGGTGCCTCCGGACGTGTCGGGCGGGCAGGGCGCGCTGGCACAACGGGAGCTTCAGTTTTCACCGCATCGTAGAGATCGTCGCGGAACGCATCCTCGGCGTCAGATACAGTGTCACCCTTGTCGCCAAGCTGACGTGCAGCCTCAGTCGCAGCAACAGCCGCCTTAAGCTGTGCAATCGCATTGCGGCGACGGTTTCCTTCTGGCTCGTTAAGCTCTTGATCTGTCTGGTTCAGGAGATGCGACATGGTCGCGTCATCTGTTTCAGGCAGTGGCTTACGTAGCTTTTGTGCAGTGGCAGGGACCGCTTTGGCTGGCGCGAAATCGCGCTCAACTTCGGCCAATTCTTCCATCAGTGCCGCTTCTTCGTCCTCGGACAAAGTTGTGCCGTCAGAGCCGTCGATGTCGTCATATTCTTCAACGCCATCGAGAGCTGCGAGGTTGGCAACATCCTCTTCAAACGTGTCCTCAAACGCCGCTTCTTCCAATGCGTAATCTGCATCATCAAAGTCATCTTCATCGAAGCCGTCAGTTTCAAAAGCATCTGCTTCTACAGCCGCGGTTTCCTCGGCTACAGGCGCTTCTTCATGCTTTTCACGGCGCATACGTACGATTTGCGCTTGGATCGCTGGCTTTTCCGCGGCCGCTGGCGCTACAGGTTGGGTCGCTTGCGCAACTTTGGCCTGAAGATTGCTCAACATCATGTCTTCGTCAGAGCTGTCGGCGGCGGGCGCAGAGGCCTCGGCAATATCTTCCGCCAATTGATCATCGCCCAGTGACAATTCAGCCAACATTTCGTCAACGTCATCATCGTCGGCATAATCACCGTCTGCATCAGCCAATGCCGCCGCAATCATATCGGATGAGATTGCCGCGTCTTCGTCGTGAGCCTCGTCTTCAAAGGCGTCAGCCACGTCAAATGTCGCCTCATTGATCGCAGCATCAACCGCGTCATCCTCATCCGCCACCAATGCGGCAGGGAGTTCAGCAACAACAGGCTTGGCTATCTCGGTCAAATCTTCTGCAAAGTCGGTTTCTTCGACTTTTGGCGCAGCCTTGCCGACAACGGCACGAATGCGCTGCAATTTAGCCGCGACACTTTCGGCGTCCGGATGCGCAGGGGCTTCAGCCTTTGCAACAGGTGCCATGTCGTCAAGGGTCAGCCCATGAGGGGCTGCCTGACCGGAGGCCACGAGCGGTGAGGACACATGATCCTCGGCCTCCGGCCCTGCAACAGGCTCCATATCATCCGCCGTCGCGTCTGATAGGGCTGTCTGGAAATCGTCTAGAGTGTGATCGGTTGGCGTTGAGGCCATCCGAGACGGCGCCACAACCGCAGCCGCAGCAACCTGCACAGGATCAGGGCGTTCAACTTGTGGCGGCATCGCAGGGGCAATCGCCTGAGATGCGCGCAGCACAATGCCACCGTCTTCCGTGCGGGCGTCAACGCGGCGCGTAATCTCGCGCTCGGCAATTTTGGCCAACATGTGAACATCAGGGGTCGGTGGTTCCGCCCCGAAATACCGGTCATCGGCTGCCAAATCGCGGAAATATTCCGCAATTGCCTTCATAGTGCCGAAGGAATCATCGAATCCCTCCAGTGTGCACGAGAAGGTGCCGTATGAAACGGTAAGAATCTTACTCGACTCAACCATCTTTTTGCTCGCTTTCTCCCAAACCCAGTAAGAGTGTGTTTACCAGCGATTGGTTCGCAATCCGGCACGATGGCGGGTTAAACTGGGTATTATTTCAAGGCGCTTTTGAGGAATGTTTCTCATTCGGCAGGTAATGAAGGGAAGTTTGTTTGATTGTTCACAGTTTTGATCCAGTTGTCTTGGTGGGTGGTGCTTACCTTGGACCATCAGACCTTAACATTCCGCAAAGGGATGTGGCAACTTTTGTTGCGGTCGATAGCGGGGCTGATCATCTTCTCGCGCATGGGATCACACCCGTGGCCGTGATCGGCGATCTCGATAGTCTGTCGGACGCGGCGAGCGCGGCTTTTGCGGACCGGTTACATCATATCGCCGAACAATCGACTGTTGATTTTGACAAGGCCTTACGGAATATCGATGCGCCGCTGATCTATGCTGTGGGCTTTGCGGGCGGGAGAATCGACCATACGCTCGCCGTGCTCAACGTTCTGGGGCAAAATCCGACGCGGCCCGTCATTCTGCTGAGCGACGATGATGCCTCCATGATCGCTCCACCAACTGGGCTGACGCTTCAATTACCCATCGGCACGCGAATCTCGCTCATGCCTTTGGCTGATGCGCGGGTGGACGGCTTGGGGCTGGTGTGGCCGATCCTTGATCAGGCGATGCATCCGATGCGGTTCACCAGCCCGTCAAACGCCGTCGCCGCAGATAAGGTCGAGATTTACGCCATAGGACCGGTTCTGGTCACTGTGCCGCGGGCGCATGTGGCGGCACTTGCGCAAGGCGTCGCTCGCGCAAAATGATATATAGCCCCGCCGCCACGGTGATACAAATCCCCCAGCTGGCAAGCCCGTTGGGCAAATCGTGGAATATCAGCCAGCCAATCGCGGTGCCAAAAGGGATTTCCAAATACTGCATCGGGGCAAGGGTAGAGGCAGGCGCGAACCGCAGGCTCCCCGTCATCGCCAAATGCGCAACCGTGCCAAGCAGACCAAGCAGCGCCAAGAGCCAAAGCGTCGGTGCATCAGGCATCACGACGGTGAGCCCCGCGTGCCCTTGAAACACAAGCAAAACAGGCAGAAAAACCGCACTCGCCTGTAATCCGCTGATCGCTTGCAAGGTAATCGGATCAATCTGCTTGGCGATCTTACGGGTCACCAGCATGAACAAGGCAAAGACCACCGCGACGCCTAATGGCAGTAACGCAGGCAAGCCAACAGCCGCGAAATTGGGCTGGATCACCAAGAGCGTCCCAACAAAGCCAACGGCACAAGCCAGCATCCTTTGGTGGCCGACTTCCTCGCCTAGTATATAGTGCCCAAGCAAAAGCATGATGAACGGCATAACGAAAGCAATCGCCAGCGCGTCAGCCAAGGGCAGGTAGCGCAAGGCGCTAAACATCATCCCGATGCCCGCAATATGCAGGGCAGTGCGGATAAGCGTGAGCTTCAACGTGCCCTGCGGCAGGCGTAGCCCCTTACCCGACCAGATCACAATCGGCAGCAAGAGAACGGCCTGCACGGCAAAACGCACAAAGATCAAAAGCCCAAGCGAGACATGTCCGCCCAACAACTTTGCAATCGCATCGCCCAAAGGGGCCAATACGCAAAAGCCAAGCATCAACAAAATGCCAAGGAAGGGACGATCACCGTTCATAGGCAGAGGCTAGTGAACACGCGGCCGCAGCGCAATCGGTGGCGTAGCCGTGACGCGCTCGCGCCAAATAATATACAGACCAGAGGCGACAATCACCGCAATCCCCACCCAAGTAAGCGCATTGGGGAAATCCGAGAAAACGAAATAGCCCAGCGCAACCGCACTGACGATCTCAAGGTAATGCACGGCGCAAGCGTCGATGTCGGCGCCAAACGCAACGCGTAAGTCATCATCAAATGCGCCACGGACGACGCAAGACCGACGCAACACATCCAGACCCACGCGATACCAACAGGCATAATAGGATCAAGCGTGGTAATCCCGCTCCCATTCGCAAAGAACATCACAGGTAGACACATCACCGCCGCAACACTGGCGGTGTGCAATTGCATCGGGATCGGATGCATACGGCGGCTAAGCGAACGGGTCACAAGCATATAGGCCGCAAAAGAAAACGCCGTGCCAAGCGGGTAAAGGGCAACAAGGCCAAAGGCCGCAAGGCTCGGCTGGATTACCAAAAGCGAACCCGCAAAGCCAACAACACAAGCCATAATGCGGCGCGGGCCAACCTCGTCGTGGAACAACAGACGGCCAAGGATCAGCAGAATGAATGGCTCCACAAAGGCAATCGCCAGCGCATCCGCAATCGGCATGACCTGCACAGCGGCGACAAAGCAATAGGTCGAGGCAATGAGAAAGAACGCGCGCTGTGCCAATTGCCAGAAGTAGGCGCGCGGAAAGGTAAGGGGGAAGCGCAAGATCAAGCAAAGAGGCAGCATGATTGCCGCCTGCACGACAAAGCGGGCCGTGGTGATCTGACCAACAGGCAGGGTTTGGGCTGCAAGCTTTGAGGCCACATCAATCAGCGGGGCAGTCAGACAAAACCCCAGCATCAGCGCGATGCCAGGCAAGATACGATCAAGATCAGACGTCATGAGAGACACTACACCTTAACAATTTGGCACATTCACAGCCAAGCCACCCAGCGCCGTCTCTTTATACTTCTCCGACATGTCCTCGCCCGTCTGGCGCATCGTCTCGATCGCAGCATCAAGCGGGACCAAATGCACGCCATCACCGCGCAATGCGAGGGACGCCGCCGATACAGCCTTAATCGCGCCCAAGCCGTTGCGCTCAATACAAGGCACCTGCACCAGCCCGCGCACAGGATCACAGGTCATGCCCAAATGATGTTCCAACGCAATCTCGGCCGCATTCTCCACCTGCTCAGGCGTGCCGCCCAATACAGCACATAGCCCCGCAGCCGCCATAGCAGCCGCCGATCCGACTTCTGCCTGACAGCCGCACTCGGCCCCCGAAATAGACGCGTTAAACTTGATTAAACCGCCAATTGCGGAGGCCGTCAGTAGAAAATCTGGCACTTTGGCAATTGTCGCCCCCGGCACATGGTCGAGATAATAACGGATCGTCGCAGGCACCACGCCTGCAGCCCCGTTCGTCGGCGCGGTGACAACCTGACCACCCGCAGCGTTCTCTTCATTCACCGCCATCGCATAGGTCGACATATAATCGTTGATCGTATGGGGCGCGGTCAGGTTCATGCCGCGCTCAGCCATCAAGGCGTCATAAATCCCCTTGGCCCTGCGGCGCACAAACAGCCCACCAGGCAGAATCCCGTCCGTGACCAACCCGCGATCAATGCAAGCGTTCATGACCTCCCAGATACGGGTCAGTCCCTTATCAAGATCCGTCGCAGGCTGGCACGCCCGCTCGTTCACGCGCTTCATGTCCGCAATCGACTTGCCAGATTGCGACGCCATGGCAAGCATCTCTACCGCCGAGCTGAACGGAAACGGGGCAGGCGGGCCATCATAGGTACCCTTGCCCGCAGCCAACTCATCCGCCGTCAAAACAAAGCCGCCACCAATAGAATAGTAGGTCTCCTGAATAATCACGTCGCCCTGCGCGTCTGTCGCTTTCAATATCAACCCATTGGCATGACCGCTGAGCGCTGGGCCATAATCAAACAGTAGATCTTCCTTGGGCTGAAACCGTAATTCGCCCAAGCCCTCTGGCTTCACAGTATTTTCGGCCACAATGCGGGCCATTTCAGCGTCAGCTTTGATTACATCATAGTCATCCGCGCGAAACCCAGCGAACCCGAGGATCACCGCGCGGTCTGTCGCATGGCCTACACCCGTAAACGCCAATGAGCCGTGCAGCGAGGCCCTCAGTCCATGAACCCGAAACGGCTGGGCGCGCAAATGGTCGAGAAACCTGGCCGCAGCGACCATTGGCCCAATCGTATGAGACGACGATGGGCCGATGCCAACCTTGAACATATCGAACACAGACAGAAACATCAGAGAGCACTCCCTTCAGGAGGATTGGGGTATTGGGGATTAGAAAAAATCGTTTGTCCTAAACGCTCTGCGCGGCTCGCCTCATGCGCGGCAGGTCGGTTTTCAAACAAAATCGCAAAACTGCGCAAACGCGGATAATTGCACAAATCGAACCAACCCTGTGTTGGCCCATAAAGCGCAGCCCAACGGATCATCGGGGCCAGATAGCAGCTCAACGCGCTGGGCGTGCGGTCATCCAACCACCCTGCGTGCGTCTCAAGGTGCGCGAAAAGTGCGGTCAGTCGCCCCTTTGTCGCATGTAGCAAAGCAGGCACCGCCGCATCGTCGATATATTTCTGCGGATAAAACCACATCCGCAACGCAGGGTGCAGCGTATTGGCGAGCCAGAACATCCATTTGAGCGCCTCACCACGCGGACTGGGCATAAACCCATCCCCTGCCAACCACAGCAATATCGCGCCGGTTTCGTAAATTGGACCCTCAGCCGTTCCCAGCGTTGGGATCAATCCGTTCGGGTTAACAGCCAGATAGTCAGGCGAATTTTGTCCCAGTGCAGCGCGATCCACCAAGACGGTCTGAAATGGCAAAGCGAGCTCCGACAAGGCCAACCGCACGCAAAGCGAGGCGTTATCGGGGGCGTAATAAAGGGTTAACTGCTGTGTCATGGGCACCTCATATCAAACCGCCATGGCAACACCCATGCAAAAGCGACGTTTCCGAAAGGAAACAGTCGCGATTTGTGGCGTTTCCTCTCGCGCCATAGCCCCATCCCCCCTATAATCCTGCAAAACATAGCAAAAAGTGGAGCCGCCGCCATGCCAAGTGCCCTGTCACCCATCGACAAAGCCAAATTCGTTGCTGCCAAAAAGGCGACCGAATATGTTAAATCCGGCATGAAGGTCGGGCTTGGCACGGGATCAAGTGCGGCTTGGCTGGTGCAATGTTTGGGCGAACAGGTCCGCGACAACGGCTTGCGGATCAAGGGCGTGCCAACGTCGTCGCGGACAGCGCAACTCGCCCGAGACGTTGGCATCGAAGTGATCTCCTTGGACGAGGCCAAATGGCTCGACATCACCATCGACGGCACGGACGAATACGACAGCAACCTCAACCTGATTAAAGGCGGCGGCGGCGCGCATTTGCTGGAAAAGATCGTGGCAACGGCTTCTGACCAAATGATCGTTATCGCAGACGCCAGTAAAAAGGTGGGCACCTTGGGCGCATTCCCATTGCCCGTCGAGGTCATTCCCTTTGGATGGCAGACCTCCAAAACACTGATCGAGGAAACCTTGATCGGGATGGACGTGCTGGGCCAAACCACAACCCTGCGCATGAACGGCGACGCGCCCTTCATCACAGACGAGGGCAACCATATCCTCGACTTGCACCTCAACCGCATCGGCAATCCGCGCCAGTTGAGCCTCGTTCTGAACCAGATCCCCGGTGTCGTTGAAAACGGCCTCTTCATCGATATTTGTGACATTGTCATCATCGGCCACGGCGACGGGCGTGTCGAAGTGCAAGACATCAACAAAGGCGACATCGAAAAGGCCAAATTTGACTTCCTTGATGAAGGAAACCTGTTTTCTGACATTTGATCCGTTCTCACACGTTGCGGACAGGGGCGCGGGTGCATAGTTACGGCCTAACAATGATGCAACTTACAGGACCGCCCCATGACGTTTGACTATGATCTCTTTGTAATTGGTGGCGGCTCTGGTGGTGTGCGTGCGGCACGCGTCGCGGCTGCGACAGGGGCAAAGGTCGCACTGGCCGAAGAGTTTCGCATGGGCGGTACGTGCGTGATCCGTGGCTGCGTGCCCAAGAAGCTGATGGTTTTTGCATCCACCTACGCCGAGGCGATGGACGACGCGCAAGAATACGGCTGGGACGTGAAGGTTGGTTCCTTCGACTGGACCAAATTCCGCACCAAACTGCACGCCGAACTCGACCGTCTGGAGGGCGTCTACCGCAAGCTTTTGGCGAACTCGGACGTCACGATCTACGACGCCCGCGCCACGCTCCAAGACGCGCACACCCTTAGTCTTTCAACAGGTGAAACAGTCAGCGCAAAACACATCCTCGTGGCGACCGGCGGACATCCCACCAAGCCAGAGATCGAGAACGCCGACCTCGCGATCACCTCCAACGAAATATTCGACCTTGAGGTCATGCCGAAATCGATCCTGATCGTCGGCGGCGGTTATATCGCGTCTGAATTTGCAGGCATCCTAAATGGCTTAGGCGTCGAAGTGACGCAATTCTATCGCGGTGCACAAATCCTGCGGGGCTTTGACGACGAATCCCGTGGGCTGATCGCTGACGGCATGATCGAAAAGGGCGTGAACCTGCACCTTGGCACCAACGTCCTCGAGATGCGCCGCCAAGGCAACGGCATCTTCGTGAAGGCCTCCAATGGCGACGAGCATGTCTTTGACCAAGTGATGTTCGCCACAGGCCGGCACGCCAATACTTACGGCCTTGGTCTTGAGGACATCGGTGTAAAACTGGGCCGCGCGGGCGAAATCCGCGTGGACGAGTATAGCCAAACCGCCGTGCCATCCATCTATGCGGTGGGCGATGTGACCAACCGCGTGAACCTGACACCCGTGGCGATCCGCGAGGCTATGGCCTTCGTCGAGACGGTGTTTAACGGCAACCCGACAAAGCCAGACCACGAGCTGATCCCATCGGCCGTATTTACGCAGCCCGAATTCGGCACCGTCGGCCTCACCGAGGAACAAGCCCGCGAAGTCGAGCCTATCGAAGTCTATTGCACCTCGTTTAAGCCGATGAACCACGCCTTTGCAGGCCGCGCTGATCGCGTGATGATGAAACTCATCGTCTCTCAGAAGACCCGCAAGGTCTTGGGCTGTCATATCGTCGCAGATCACGCAGGCGAATTGATCCAAATGGTTGGCATTGCCGTCAAAATGGGCGCAACAAAAGAAGATTTCGATCGCACCGTCGCCGTTCACCCGACAATCTCGGAAGAACTGGTCACGATGAAGGAACCCGTGCGCCGCGCTTGATAATATGGCACAAAGGCACACATAAAGTGAGACAGCCCCAAATCGGGGCGCAACAGAGTAGGTTATTGCACGATGGCAGGAAATAACGGTGGCCCTTGGGGCGGCGGTGGAAACAGCGGATCTAACGGTGGCAACGAGCCGCCAAAGCCGCCACGCAGGCCAAACGAAGGGCAGGGCATTCCTGAAATTGACGATCTGGTGAACAAGGGCCGCGAGCATTTACGCGTCCTGATGGGCGGCGGCAGTGGCGGCAACACAGGCAACCGTGGCACTGGCGGCAGCGTTCCTCCGCAATTGACACGTGGAACAGTCGCGCTCGGCATCCTTGGTGCAATCGCACTTTGGGGTATGGCGTCGTTCTATACCGTGAAACCAGAAGAACAGTCAGTTGAACTCTTCTTGGGGAAATATAGCTCCACAGGCGGGCCCGGCCTCAACATTGCGCCTTGGCCAGTTGTGACACGCGAAGTGCTCGCCGTGACATCCGAGCGTAACATCGACATCGGCGTTGGCCGCTCTGCGATGGATGCGGGTTTGATGCTGACAGGCGACCAAAACATCGTTGACATCGACTTCCAGGTTGTCTGGAACATCTCTGATCCACGCAAATATCTCTTTAACCTCTCCGATCCGGCCCAAACCATCGAGGCCGTGTCTGATTCCGTGATGCGCGAAATCATTGCACAATCCGAATTGGCACCGATCCTGAACCGTGACCGTGGCGCGATTGCCGACCGTTTGCGCGACCTGATCCAGTCCACACTCGACAGCTATGAGAGCGGCGTAAACATCATCCGCGTCAACTTTGACAAGGCCGATCCACCCGAAGAGGTCATCGCATCCTTCCGTAAGGTTCAAGATGCGGCCCAAGAACGTGACCGTCTGCAAAATGTGGCTGACGCCTATGCCAACCAAGTGCTCGCAGGGGCACGCGGTGAATCCGCGCAGCTTCTTGAGCAGGCAGAAGGCTACCGTGCCCAAGTCGTCAACGAGGCCGCCGGTGAAGCATCCCGTTTCACAGCCGTCTTGTCGGAGTATGAAAAAGCCCCCGAAGTGACCCGCAAACGTCTCTACCTTGAGACGATGGAAAAGGTCTTGGGCGGCACTGATATCATCCTTCTGGATGATAACGCAGGCGGCGGCCAAGGCGTCGTGCCTTACCTGCCACTTAATGAATTGCGCCGAAATACCACTGACGGAGGGTCAAACTAATGCAAAAATCCGCACTCCTTATCCCCGTCGCAGTTGTCGCCGCTGTTCTCGCCATCTCCTCGGTCTTTATCGTGGACGAGCGTGAAAAGGCGCTGGTTCTCCAGTTCGGTCAAATCGTCAAAGTCAAAGAAGATCCAGGATTGGGCTTTAAAATCCCCTTGATCCAAGATGTTGTGCGCTACGATGACCGTATCCTGAGCCGCGACCTTGATCCTCTTGAGGTGACACCATCCGATGATCGTCGTCTGGTCGTTGACGCCTTTGCGCGTTACCGCATCGCCGACGTCGAACGGTTCCGCCAAGCGGTTGGTGACGGTGGCGAAGATGCCGCTGCGCGCCGTCTCGACAGTATCCTGCGGGCCAAAACCCGTGAGGTTTTGGGATCGGTCTCTTCCAACGATATCCTCTCGACCGACCGCGCAGGCCTGATGCTGCGTATTCGGAACGGGGCCATCGCAGAGGCCAACGCGCTCGGCCTGCAAGTCATCGACGTGCGCCTCAAGCGTACTGATCTGCCGCCTGAAAACCTCAACGCGACTTACGAGCGGATGAAGGCAGAACGCGAACGCGAGGCCGCCGACGAGGTTGCACGCGGTAACGAAGCGGCCCTGCGCGTGCGCGCGACCGCCGACCGGACCGTTGTGGAATTGGTGTCAGAAAGCCAACGCCAAGCCGAAATCACACGCGGTGAGGCTGACGCCGAGCGGAACAAAATCTTTGCCGAAGCCTTTGGCGCGGACCCCGAATTCTTTGAATTCTACCGCTCCATGACGGCCTACAGCCGCGCCCTTCAGGGCAATTCGTCGATGGTGCTGTCACCTGATAACGAGTTCTTCAACTACCTGAAGTCCGACCAAGGCGCTGCTTCGCAGTAAGCAAGGATCATCCCATTGGAAAAAGGCCGCTCTTTGCAGCGGCCTTTTCTACGTCCGGATTACCGATTCAAAATCTGGGACAATTGCCCGATGCTGGCAAACGGATCAAGCGGCCAGACGCTACCCGCATCGCAGGTGAGGGTAATCGGCGCCTTATTCGGCAGGGTCACAACGATCCCGCCTTTTGCAGGGTTCTCGCTTGGGCCGCGCTCGATTGTGGTGAACACTTCGTAAACAGTATCACTATTCGTCAAGGCGACACTCTCAAAGATCGTGTTGCTGGCCCAAGAAAACGGCGTGTAGTCCACCTCTGCTACATCGCGCGCCATTACCAATTCGGGCCGCACAAAATCTGCCCCAAACGCATAGCTGACCACGCCATCGCTGAAACAAAGGCCGACCTGCTTTTCACCATTGCGAAAAGTGCAATGAAACAACAGCTCCTGCGCCGACCCACAGGCTTCAGCCGCTTGACCAAACGATGGTCCCGCTTATAGCGCCGCCAAAATCGCAATCACATATCGTGGAAAATCCATCGTGCTCACCCACCTTAGACGGGCGGCAAAGCGCTGATTTCATCCCAATGCAACACCTCAACACCCGCGCCCGCGACAGCAATATTTGCCGCAATAGCGGCCCCCAAATCCGCAACCTTGATTCCGCGCAATTTGCGTAGTGGCCCCGCCAAAAGCGGTGTCAGTTTTGGCCAGACCGCGAGGGTCAGAGCTTGGCTTACGCCGTAGCGGTTTGCAGGCGTCAGGATCATCGAGGGTTGAAATAGGCTTAACCGCGCAAAGCCAAGACTCGCAAGGCCAGCATTCAAATCACCTTTTGTGCGCAGAAAAAATGAGCGGGATTTCGGGTTGGCGCCAACCGAACTCAACAATTCAAAATGCTGCACACCCGCCGCCTTGCACGCCAGCCCAAACGCCATAGGGGCATCGTGGTCGATTTTGGTGAATTCCGCGCGCGGGGCCTTGGTCGGCTCTCCCACACCCATCGTGCAAATCGCCACATCATGCCCGCCGAGGTGTATGGCATAGCTTTCGGGGTCCATCACATCGACAACGTGCTGGTCGATCTTGTCGCTGACGATACCCTCAAATTTGCGACGCCCCAGCAGCGTGATCCGCGCCACCGCGTCCATCCGCACCAGCGCTTTGACAACCTCAGTGCCAACCGCACCCGTCGCGCCAATCATTACAATCGAAAATTTATCGGTCATCGCGGGCGTCTCCATCAATAGTCATATCAGTCAGATGTGGGCGCAATCGGTTAGGTTGTAAAGTAGGTGCACGCGCGGTGCACATCCTGTGCACGCAAATCACAGCCCCGTTTGGCGGAAAACTGATCACGTGCAGTTGAGAATGCGCGATTACACTTTGCGTTGCCTCTCCGAGTGCCTACATTCACACTAAGGTTTATAGGCGGGCGAACGTTGCCCGCCGCCATATGTCTCTTTGGAGGAGTTATAACGTGACATCTCAGGCACTTGCAGTCCAACCTGCCCAAAATCAAGGGCGTGGAATGCTCATGACACTGATGACCGCTGCCGCAATGGCTACGGCATTGATGCTGTCCCAAGCAGCCCCATCCGACGCCCAATCGCGTCCTGTGACCTTTGCCGATCTCGCCGAGCAAGTGAGCCCAGCAGTGGTAAACATCACGACATCAACTACTATATCTGCTAAAACAGGCCCCCAAGGCGTGGTGCCAGAAGGCTCCCCTTTCGAGGACTTTTTCAACGATCTGCAAGACCCAGAAGGCAGTGGCCCCCGTACATCCGAGGCGCTGGGGTCTGGTTTCGTCATCTCCAATGACGGCTACATCGTCACGAACAACCACGTGATTGATGGCGCAGACGAAATCCTGATCGAATTCTTCCCAGGTGGCGGCAAAGGCGTGCCAGCAACCCTCGTCGGGACCGACAAAAACACTGACATCGCCTTGTTGAAAGTGGACATGACAGACCTGCCGTACGTGGACTTTGGCGACAGCAACGCCGCAGGCTCCCGCGTAGGTGATTGGGTCATGGCCGTGGGTAACCCATTGGGGCAGGGGTTCTCTGTTTCTGCGGGTATCGTTTCGGCTAGAAATCGTGCATTATCAGGGACTTACGATGATTACATCCAAACGGACGCCGCGATCAACCGTGGTAACTCCGGTGGCCCGCTGTTCAACATGGACGGCGAGGTTGTTGGTGTGAACACGGCGATCTTGTCGCCAAACGGCGGCTCTATCGGGATCGGTTTTGCGATGTCCTCGGCTGTTGTTGAGAACGTTGTGGATCAACTCAAAGAATTCGGCGAAACCCGCCGTGGTTGGCTTGGCGTGCGTATCCAAGACGTGACCCCAGACATGGTTGATGCCATTGAAGGCCTCGATATGGCAAAAGGCGCATTGGTCACTGACGTGCCTGCTGGTCCTGCCGAAGATGCGGGTATACTTGCGGGCGATTTGATCACCACGTTTGATGGCACCGAAATTCAGGACACACGCGAATTGGTCAAGATCGTGGGCAACTCGCCTGTTGGCAAAGAAGTGCCAATGCTCGTGCTGCGCAATGGCGAAGAGGTTGAATTGGCCGTCGTTCTGGGCCGCCGTGAAACATCCGAGGCCGTGGCATTTCCTGCATCCGTCGATGAACCTGTCGCACCTGAAACACAAAGCCTGCTGGGCATGTCGCTCTCTGAAATCACGCCGGAGCTGACGGAGCAATTTTCACTTGGTGAGGCGACGGGTCTTGTGATTACTGCAATTGAACCAGATAGCGATGCGGCGACAAAAGGTCTTGTTGCTGGTGATTTGATCATCGAAGCAGGCCGTCAGCCAGTGATCTCTGTCGCCGATTTCGAGGCACAGATCGAAGCGGCGCGTGAAGCGGGGCGCAAGTCGCTCCTGCTCTTGTTGCGCCGTGGCGGTGATCCGCGCTTCGAGGCGCTTTTGATCGACTAAGTTGTTGTAAATTAAAAGGAAAGGGGCGTGCCAGTGGCGCGCCTTTTTTCGTTACTCTTGGCGAAGAACGTCGCGATCAAAGGCCACAACGCCGAGTTTCCGTGCCGTTTCAATTGCCAGAAGAACGGTATCGGGCCCATCAACCCGCTGGAATTTCTGAATGGCAATGCCTGTGGCGTCGTCCAGTGTGCCCGTGATCGGCCCGTCGTAAAATCCACGTGCCTTGAGCGCCCTTTGCAGGGTCCTCACGCGTTCTTCAGTGTAGTTTTGCGGGCACACGGTCTCGAACCGGATATCGGACCGCTCGCGCACGATTTGCTGTCGAGTCACGGTGCGAAAGGTGGCAGGGTTAGTGACCTTACCTGCCTCATCGCGGACTTCGGCCGTTTCCAATTCATGGGTCGTCAGCGTTTCGATGACCGCAGGGCTGATGTCTTTGGCATAGCAGCGCCCGTCATTGGCCGTCTCAATCTGGCCCATGTCAATGAGCACGTTATCAGGCTGTGTGCCCTGCGTCACGGCACAGGCGGAAAGGACCAGAAAGCTGGCGGTCAGGGTGTAGGATTTCATCTGCTCAATGAGCCTTATAGCGGGCGATTTTGGGAGACCATAACGCAAGCGCGGCCTTTTGGGCAAACACCCTTGCACGAATTGTTGACCGCGTTGTCCCACATGGCACAGTTTTGGGGTGGAAGCAGGGCGACATGGCCATTAGATATAACGGCAATACGATAAATCTGCACAATAAGGACCGCATTGAATGGCTAAGATTACTTACGTTGAACATGGTGGCAAAGAGCATGTTGTTGAGGTCGCCAACGGGCTGACCGTCATGGAAGGCGCACGCGACAACGGTATCCCTGGGATCGAGGCAGATTGCGGCGGTGCTTGTGCTTGCTCGACCTGCCACGTTTACGTGGATGCGGCATGGGTGGACAAAATTTCACCCAAGGATGCGATGGAAGAAGACATGCTCGATTTCGCATATAAGCCTGATCCGGTCACGTCCCGTCTGACCTGCCAGTTGAAGGTGACGGATGCGATGGACGGTCTGCGCGTGCAGATGCCAGAAAAGCAAATCTGATGAAGCTGGCGGCCATAGTCCTATGTTCCTTTGCATCTTCGGCAGGGGCACAAGCCATCGTGGCCGCTGACTACACCCAACCAACCGAGCGTTATCCGCACGGCATTTTGGGTGACAAAATTGAACACGCGGGCCTGCGTGTCACACTGTCGGATGGCCGCGCGCTAGAGGCTGTTTGGCGTGAGAAGGTCGTCTTTGAAGACACCGCCCCGCGCCTTGTTGATCTGGACGGTGACGGTGCAGCCGAGGTTATTGTTGTCGAGAGCCATGAGACCCAAGGTGCACGTCTCGCGATTTGGGGCTTGGACGCAGGGGGCAATTTGGTCGAAAAGGCCTTTACCCCGTTTATTGGCAGCGCTTTTCGCTGGCTGGCTGTCGCTGGCGCGGCGGATATGGACGGCGACGGCATTGTCGAGATCGCCTATGTAGACCGCCCGCATTTGGCCAAGCAGTTGAAGGTTTGGCGCTATGTGCCGCAGGGTGACGGCGCAGCGAGCTTGGAGCTTTTCGCCACCAAAGACGGCCTGACAAATCACCAGATTGGCGAGACTGATATCGGCGGCGGCATGCGCGTTTGTGCGGACGGCGTTGATGTGATTACTGCGAGTGCGGATTGGGCGCGGGTGATGGCAACGCGTCTCGAGGGCGGCAAACTTGTGTCGCGTGATATGGGGCCGCATACGGGCCGCGGATCGTTGACCGCAGCAATGGGCTGCTAAAACCCGACTTCGACGAGAATCGTAAAGAGCACTGCGATTTCAGTGACTTGCTGCGTTGCGCCCAAGACGTCGCCAGTTTGGCCACCAACTTTTGACTTTGCGTAAAGCCCGCAGAGAATTGTGCTGAGCAGCGCGACAAAAGTGATTGAAACCGCATGCGACGGGATGATCACAAGCGCCGTGCAAATGCAGATTATCACGGCAATGAGCGAGACAGCGTTCGATGGACGCCCGTAGCTGCGGCTTAATCCGCCATCGCGGGCATTGGGCAGGAAGGTAAGGAGGCCCACCATACTCGCGCGGCTCATCATCGCGGCAAGGATCAAACCCTGCATATATTCCGCATCGCTGACGAGGGCGGTGATCAGCACGCCACGCAGCAACAGCGACAACCCGATCGCGAGGGTGCCGTAAGTGCCAATGTGGCTGTCTTTCATGATCTCTAGGCGACGCGCCTTATCCCAGCCGCCCCAAAACCCGTCGGCGGTGTCGGCGAGTCCGTCTTCATGCATCGCCCCTGTCAGCATCACAGGGATAAGGATCGCGAAAATCGCGGCGACGGCAGAGGGCAGCCCGAGCCAATGCACAACGGCTGCCACGGCTGCCGCCACCAGCCCGATGAAAATACCCACAATCGGAAATGCCCAAGCGGAGGATGCGCCGCGCGCGGTCACCTTTGCGGTGTTGAGATGCAAGGGAAGGCGGGTCAAAAGCCCGAAGGCGGCAGGAACATCAATCAGGTTGAACATCGGCGTCATGTCGGATTTGCGCATATTCTGGCCCTTTGCCGCCTTTTCATCTCTGCGATGATCGTTAGACAGGAACCAACATAACCGCAATGAGGACCTGATGTCAGCGCCATTTTCCACACTCCAAGAGTTCCGCACTGTTTTGGCCCAAGGCCCATCCATAGACACCGCAGCCCTCGCAGGCGCGCAGGCGCGCAATGGTCAATTGACCAAGCCACCGGGTGCGCTGGGTCGGCTGGAAGAATTGGCGATTTGGTATGCGGGATGGCGCGGCGATGCGCGCCCTACCATTACTGCGCCGCAGGTTATTATTTTTGCGGGCAACCACGGCATTTGTGCGCAGGGCGTATCGGCATTTCCGCCTGAGGTGACCGTGCAAATGGTTGCCAATTTCGAACATGGCGGTGCTGCGATTAACCAATTGTCCAAGACATTTGGCGCGACAATGACCGTGCATGCGCTTGATCTCGACACGCCCACAGCCGATTTCACAACCGCCCCGGCGATGAGTGAGGCGGAGGTCGTGACTGCCTTGCAAACAGGCTGGAACGCCGTTGATCCAATGGCCGATTTACTGGTCACGGGCGAGATGGGCATCGGCAACACGACCTCTGCGGCGGCTGTTGCGGCTGCTGTGTTGGGTGGCGACGCCGCCGATTGGACAGGGCGCGGCACGGGCATTGATGACGCGGGCCTTGCTCGCAAAATCGACGTGGTCACACGCGGCTTGGCACGACACGACACCACTGATCCATTGGAGGCTTTGCGGTGTCTCGGTGGGCGCGAGTTAGCGGCAATGGCGGGGGCTATTGCCGCGGCACGCCATTTGCGCATTCCCGTGATCCTTGACGGGTTTATCTGCTCGGCTGCTGCGGCAAGCCTTCACAAAGCCCACGCAGGCGCATTGGATCATACGGTTGCGGGGCATCTCAGTTCCGAGGGCGCGCACAGTCGCTTGCTGGACGCGATTGGCAAAGAGCCGATTTTGTCGCTTGGTCTTCGCCTTGGCGAAGGGTCGGGCGCCGCACTGGCGATTGGCGTCCTGAAAGCTGCCGTCGCATGTCATTCCGATATGGCGACATTTGCAGAAGCAGGGGTCAGCGGCGCTTAATTGTCGCCCCTTTCCTTCTTTTGCTGACGCGTGCCAAGGGCTGTTTCAAGGTCATTGTTCAGCTCTTTGGCGCGGGCCACATAATCTGGGTTATCGCTAAGTGCGATCCCCGGTTTCCACATTTTGGCCAGCTCACGCACAGCGGCGCGGTCATGGTCAAAGAACATGGTTTCGGCCTCTGCGGCCTCATATTCCGACAGGCCCAGTTGCTCCAGCGCATAGCGGCCCGCGCGAAGCGAGCTGTCGAACAATTCACGTACAATGTCATTCGCACCAGCAGCGTAAAGCTCGTAGACATGCACGCGGTCATGGGCGCGGGCAATGATGTGGATGTCCGGGCGGGCTTTGCGGGCGTAAGCCACGAGCTTCACGGCAGAAGACTTGCTATCAATCGCCACCACCAGAACCTTCGCGTTATCCAGCCCCGCAGCACCCAGCAAATCAGGCCGCGTCGGATCACCAAAGAAGCCGCGAAAGCCGAATTTGCGCATCATTTGGACCGTCGGCAGATCATTGTCGATCACAACCGTTGAGAACCCTGCCGATTGCACCAAACGGTTCACGATTTGCCCAAACCGACCGATCCCCGCAATGATGACTGTGCCTTTTTCATCGACTTCGTCGGCGTCTTGGCCAGCGCCTGTCTTGATCCGCTTGATCAGTTGGTCATAGACGATGAACAACAGCGGCGTGACCAACATCGACATTGCGATGATTAAAAGAACGGTGGCGGAAATCACTTCGCCAAGCACCCCTTGTTGTAGCGAAAAGGAGACCAACACGAAACCAAATTCACCTGCTTGTGCAAGGCCAAGGGTAAAGAGCCAACGATCCTTGCCCTTCATCTTGAACAGGAAAGACACGCCGAAAAGTACAGCGCCTTTGATCAAGATCACGCCCAACGTGGCAAGGAAAATGAACATCGGGCGTTCTGCCAAAAGCTCAAAATCAATGCCCGCGCCGACGGTGATAAAAAACAGCCCAAGCAGCAGCCCTTTGAATGGTTCAAGGTCACTCTCCAGCTCGTGGCGGAATTCGGAGTTGGCGAGAACCACACCAGCTAGGAATGTGCCAAGCGCTGGAGATAGCCCCACCATCGTCATGAGAACCGCAATTGATGTGACCATCAGAAGGGCAAGGGCGGTATACATTTCGCGCAAACGGGCGTGGTGGATGTAGCGAAATACGGGGCGCGTCAGGAAGACGCCCACCAGAATAATCGCAACGACGGCGCCCAGAGTGACCAGCGTCACGCCCCAAGCAGGCAAGCCGTCCACGAGGTTTATTGCATGGTCCGCATCTTCCGGTTCCAGATGGCGCGCAACGGAACCGTCAGGGGTGATAAACAGCGGCGTCGCGGTGGCAAGCAGAGGCAAAAGCGCCAGCATCGGGATCACGGCGATATCTTGGGTCAGCAGCACGGAAAAAACGGACCTTCCGCCCGAGGTTTGCATCAATCCCTTTTCGGCCAGCGTTTGCAGCACGATCGCGGTCGAGGAAAGCGCAAAGATCAGACCAACGGCGAGCGCGGTATAGGGATCAAAATCAAGCGCCATCGCCGCAGCCATGATCAGGCCGGTCGTCAGAACAATCTGCAACCCGCCCAGCCCAATCAGGCGGCGGCGCATATCCCAGAGAGCACGGGGTTCAAGCTCAAGACCAATCAGGAAAAGCATCATCACAACGCCGAACTCGGCAAAGTGCTGGATCTCTTTGGCTTCGGTTCCGACTAGCCCTAGCACAGGCCCAATCACGATCCCCGCTGTCAGGTAGCCAAGTACCGAACCAAGGCCTAATCTTGCGGCAAGTGGCACTGCAATGACGGCTGCGCCAAGGTAAATTGTCGCTTGAAAGAGGAAGCTTTCCATTATGTTTCTTGTAAATCCCTGCCTGTTTTGACCCAGCTAAATCTTAGCCAGCTGGCAACTGCAAGGCGTATGTCTTACCGCGTTTAACGTAGTTGAGAGCATTGTCGCCGATGGCTGTAACTTGGCCGCCATCCAGGCTGCTGCCGATTTCAACTTTGACATAGCGGCCATTGCCAAGGCGCACGAGAGCGCGGCGGTTGTTGGGTTGGCCGTAGACCCCGATCAGATTGATATCGCGCAGGCGGATAGCACCCTCAAGTGTCGCCGCTTGGGCTACGCCGCCCGGAACCGCACCGGATGGCTGGGCTGCTGCGTTTGAAACATTTGTTGTTGGGGCGGCGGACGGCGCTGGCGCTGGCGCCGCCGCTGTCGCTGCACGGGCGGCTTGTTGGTTAGCGAGGTCAGTTGCCCGTGCAACCACACGCGCGAAGTTATTGGGGCGCGGATCAGGATGGCGCGACGCTGTTACCGCCCGCGCTGTTGGCGATACAAACGGACTGGGCGGGGCGGCATCGGCAATGGCGGCGACCACAGCGGTAATATCAGGGGCTGCGGGGGCTTCTGCCACGGGATCAGGCTCTGCGACTGCCACAGCTGGCGCGAGGCCAGCGGGGCGGACTTGCGGGCGGAAACCTGCGAGTGCGGGATCAGCGGCGATTACTGCGGCCTCATCAGCGGGCGCTAATTCTTCGGGGCGCACGGACGGGCGCAAGCCCGCGATATCAACGCCACCAGCTGTGGTATCAGTTCCTGTGGCGGCCTCGGGAAGTGCTGCATTCGCAGGGCGCAAAGGCGGCACTTTGGACGGGCGGCCAGAGATGACCACGACACCATTTGTCGCCTCCGGCGGCGAAATCTCGGCCGCTGCCGCAGGGCGCACGGGGGGTGTAATCGTCGGTCTTCCTGCAAAAACAACGGCGCCTGTCGGTGTCAAAGCGCCCTCAGGCGTGGCCAAGACAAAGCCGTCAGCATCGCGCACGTATTCAGTCCCAGGTGCGGGGGGATTGACGGGGGGCAGCAACGACAAATCCGGCGACATGCCTGCAATTTCGGGCAAATCGGGTTGTGCGACCCGTGCGGATGCCAACAGTGCGGCGGGAATAGGGGCTGTGAGCTCTTCGGTCCGCGGCTCAAGCGGTAGGCGCGGCGCACGTTGCCAGACACCTGTTGCGGCATAAAGGCGGTCTGCTTCTGCGGGGGAGAGTACGTGGGGGGTGTCGGTATCGCGCACTTGGGGGAGCGGGACCTCGTCGGTCGCCTGCTGGGTCTCACTTGCCGCCGTCACCGTGGCGTCTTCCGCCTGCGGTGCGGCGGCTACCGCTTGTGTGGCGGGCGCGTCCGTTTCTGGTGGGGCGGCGGCGGCCGCCTCGATCACGCTACCGTTTGAATTGCCAAACCACGCCGAGACCTGTTCTTCGGACAAGGTTGAGGCCCAAAGTGCCACAAGTGCCATAGCTATCAAGAGGATAGCGGTCAGAATTAATCCTAAAAAGCGCGGCTTGCCACGTTTGGTTTGCGCCTGTTTGCTTGCTATTGCTTCTGTGTTGGACTTGGCCGCAGGCGTTGGCTCTTGCGGTTTTGGCGCGACCTCAGGCCCTGCGCGGCGCGATGAGAAGCCGCCCTTGGCAGCCATATCGTCTGCGCGAATCGCGGCCAGAGGCGCGGGCTTCGGCGCTGCATTTTCAGGCTCACCCGTCACGGCGGGGGCAGCAGCGGCTGCGGGTTTCTTGACTGTGATAGGATTGATTGTTGGCGGCGCGATCGTCGATTTATCGGCAGCACCAATGGCGGGCCCGATAACATTGCCAGTCGGCACGGCCAAAGGGGGCTTATCACCCATCGGGGTTTTGGTGGCCTGAGCTGGTTCCGCTTTCGCATCGGGAGCGGTCTCAGGTTTTGGGGTTTCATCGGCTTTGCTGGGGTCTGCTGCGCCAACAGTGTCGGTCTCATCAGGCTCTGCCACACTTTCGGGCGTCGCCATACGTGGGCGCACGGTGAACAATGCGGCATCAACATCATCTTCGGGTTCAGGATCTGGAAACGCGACCGTTCCTGTGACCTTCACTGGCGCATCATCCCGCACAATCGGGCCACCAACGATGGAAGAGGCCATTTTTGTCGGCCCAAAGAAAACCTCGGTCTTGAATGTCATCGGTTCTGCAATGGCGGCAAACGAAACGGGGGCGAATTGATACTTCCTGGCAAAAGCTTCTGCCTCTTCCAGTGTCTCGCGGGCGACAGCGGCGATAAAGGTACGACCGCCGTTACGATCAAAATCCACCACCAGATCTTTGAGCGCGTATGGGGTTGCCCCTTCCAGGGCGCTCATCACGTCGTTGAGGTCTGTTTGTGCTGTTTCCAGCGTGATATGTTTGATTTGCTCGTCAGGGATCAGCAGCTTTGTGCGCAACCCACTTGGGTCAAGTGACAGCGCCTTTTCGCGCAGATCGGCCAGTTCGGCACCAAGATCGTCGGCATCCAAACCGACCTCTCCAACCAGATGCCAACCGTCCGCTACCCGCTGTAGCAGCCGAATTCCGTCGAACGAGAGGGAGAGCGCAAAATTGGTGGTCATATAGCCGTCTATCATGTTGGTGCAGTGGGCCAAAAGCGGATTGCCCTGTTAAGACAGGCCTACAGCAGTTTTTTGCCAAATCCAAGTATTTGCGGATGCATAACCAAGGAATGCGCGGCATCCTGCGTCTCAGTCTAGGAGCGTTACAACAGAGGAAAACGTTATGACAATTTTACACCGTAATTTCATGGCTGCCGTGGGGGCCGCGATGCTTGTTTTTACCCCAATCGTGGCAGGAGCCGAGGGCCTGAAACCGCAGATCACCATTACGGGCGAGGGCACGGTGCGCGTTACCCCTGATATGGCCCGGATAACGCTAGGTGCCGTGCAAGAGGCCGAGACCGCTGCAGAGGCGATGGATGCAATGAGCGAGGCGATGCGCGGGGTTATGGCGCAATTGGAGGCGGCGGGCGTTGATCCCAAACATATCCAAACTGGCAACCTGCGGCTCGATCAGCAATACGACAATTCGAGCGTTGGACGCGCAAAGCCGAGCGGTTATGCAGCTTATGCTGATGTGCAGGTGCAGGTCTATGAGCTTGATAAGCTTGGCGTAATTTTGGATGCCGCCGTGCGTGATGGAGCCAATCAGGTGAACGGTCTGGAATTTGACGTGGCCGACCGTGCCCCTATTTTGACTGTAGCGCGGCAAGCTGCCGTGGCTGATGCGCGCGCAAAGGCGGAAGTCTTCACCGATGCGGCAGGTGTGAGCCTTGGGCCGATTTTGATGATGTCAGAGACGGGGGCAAATGTAGGCCCGATGCCGCTGATGAAGGAGATGGCCTTTGATTCTGGTGCGCGCTCTGTGCCGGTGTCTGCGGGCGAAACGACCATTGCAGCCAATATCACGATGGTCTGGGCCTTGGGCGAATAACCGGCCCGCATGACTTGCGGACCAGTTGAGTTTACTTACGCTGTCGCTTTGGCGAGGGCCTGATCCAAGTCTGCGATCAGGTCTTCCGCTGTCTCGATCCCGATGGACAGACGCACGATATTGGGACCTGCGCCTGCGGCGACTTGCTGTGCTTCTGCCAATTGACGGTGCGTTGTGCTCGCTGGGTGAATGATCAAGCTGCGCGTATCGCCAAGGTTGGCGACGTGGCTGAAAATCTCAAGGCTATCGACGAGTTTGACGCAAGCGTCATAGCCGCCCTTCACCGCAATCGTGAACAAGGCTCCCGCACCCTTTGGGCAAATCTTGGGGACAAGTTTGCTGTAAGGTGAGGATTCAAGACCCGCATAGGTCACGTAGTCCACGCGTGGATCGTTCTCCAGCCAAGTCGCGATCTTCATCGCGTTCTCGACGTGGCGGTCCATACGCAAGGAAAGCGTCTCGATCCCCATCAGCGTATAGTGTGCCGCTTGCGGGTTCATCGTCATGCCAAGATCACGCAAGCCAATCGCAATGCCGTGGAAGGTGAAGGCCATTGGGCCCAAGGCGTCCGCAAAAACCATGCCGTGATAGGCTGGCTCTGGCTGGGACAGGGACGGGAATTTGTCGTTTGCTTTCCAATCGAATTTCCCAGAATCGACAACGCAACCGCCTGTGACGGTGCCGTTACCTGTCAGGTATTTCGTGGTGGAGTGAACGACCAAAGTCGCACCATGCTCGATCGGGCGGCACAGGTATGGCGTCGCCGTTGTGTTATCCACGATGAGCGGGATGCCTGCCTTATCGGCGATCGCAGCAAGCCCGTCGAGGTCAGCGATATGGCCGCCAGGGTTTGCGATGGTTTCGCAAAAGATCGCACGGGTGTCGTCGTTGATCGCAGCGGCAACCGCCTTAGGATCGTCGATGTCTACGAATGTCGCGGACCAACCAAAACGCTTAATTGTCTGGCTGAACTGGGTGATCGTGCCGCCATATAGGCGCGAGGAGGCGACGATGTTTTTGCCTGGACCCATCAGCGGGAAAAGCGCCATGATCTGTGCTGCGTGGCCAGAGGAACAGCATACACCGCCGACGCCGCCTTCAAGTGTCGCGATGCGTTCTTGCAATGCGGCAACAGTCGGGTTGGTCAGGCGCGAATAGATGTAGCCGACCTCTTGCAAGTTAAAGAGCTTGGCCGCGTGATCGGCGTCGCGGAACACATAGGCTGTTGTTTGATAGATCGGCACCTGACGCGCACCAGTCGCAGGGTCAGGGTGGGCGCCCGCGTGGATTTGCAGCGTATCAAAACCGTATTTCGATTGATCAGTCATGGGTTTCTCCTTTTAAAATGCATTGCGCATCGGTGTATGCGCAAATCGTGATCCACTCAACGGTCATCATTAAAAAGGATCAAACCATGCCTGTTCCCTTTCACTTTGCTTTTCATGTTCTGGATTTGGATGAGGCGCGAGAATTCTATTCTTGGGCCTTGGGGGCAACCGAAGGTCGCTCGACCGAGACTTGGGTCGATTTCGATTTTTTCGGGCATCAATTGAGCCTGCATCTGGGCCAGCCTTTCGCCAATGAACCTACAGGTAAAGTTGGCGATCATATGGTGCCGATGCCGCATTTTGGCGTCGTTCTGCCACTTGATGACTGGAACACGCTGGCGGGGCGGTTGGAGGAGCGGCAGACCGATTTCATCCTTGCGCCGTCTGTGCGGTTCAAAGGTGAGGCGGGTGAGCAGTGGACGATGTTTTTCCGCGATCCGTCGGGCAACCCGATTGAGATCAAAGGTTTTGCCGAGACCTCGGGCATTTTCGCCAGCTAATCAGCGGACCCAGAAACCCGCCGCTTTGATCTGATTACGAATCTGATGCTCTTTGCGCGGTAGGTCGTTGCGATCAAACAGCGCACGGACCTTTTGACCGCGTCCCTGATAGATCATCCGCTTGTAAGTGTCATATAGTTTCAGGTGTTTCTTGACTTTATTGGGGGCGGATACCGCTTCCATTGCCGCCACAGCAGCATCGCTTTCGCGGGCGTAAAACAGGGGCAGCACGCGGTAATGGCAGGTCACGTTGCCGTCCAGACCATCAAGGCTCGGGGCAGGGCGACCACCACCAAAGCTATGGATAACAAGTGGCAGAACGATCTGGTCGAGCCATGGATCAAGCGACTGGATCGCCAGCTCGTCGGGGCGATCATCGCGCACAGCGAGCGCATATTCCAAGAACCGCGCACCAAAGGCGGCAGGATCAGCAGCAAAGAACCAGCCCGCGTTGAAATACATATACCGCTGCCAATAATCGTCAGGCTGCGACAGGTCGAGGGTCGTTTCGAAATCAAGACCGAATTTGTCGTAAAGCGATTTCCAAATCGCGGTGTAGCCGGGCCAATAAAGTTCTTCCTCTGGCCAAGTGCCTTCGCGCTTCATCGAGGCGGCGGGTTTGGTGAAATCAAAGGGCACGGCATCAATATCGCCTAAAATCAGCGTGTCCGTGTCAAAAAACACAAACGGCTCGCCAGAGGGCATAGCGGCCAAGCCTTCTATTTTGTTGCCATATGGGTAGGCATCGCCAAAATGCACGCTCTGAAACGGAGCGATTTCGGCCCCCAATTCCAACAATGCGTTTTTGATGTCCGCATTCATCGTAGGATCTTTGGCCCATTTGGGGCCAGCTTGCGGTTCGACTACGATCATCCGACCGCGAAAGTCTGGTGAATTCTGACGAAGGCTTGCCACAAAAAGCAGGGCCTCATACTGAAGCCTGCCAGATTGACCAACAATCATGATGTTAAAGGGTTGGCTGCTAGCTGGTTTGCGCGCCATATCTCACTCGTCCCACATTATTTTGTGGCCACTATAAGAGGCATTCGGGAAATAAAAAAGCCAAGCGATACGAATGTTTAACAAAGTTTGCGGATTTATGGGCTGTCGCGCCCTAAAACGTAAATCGCTCTCTCGGAAACTTCGGTGAAGTGGTGGGCGACCCTGGAATCGAACCAGGCGTGCGTCTCCGCGAGAGAGTTACAGTCTCCTGCCACACCTTGCGGCCTGTCGCCCACTGAGGGGCTGATTAAACGCGAGGATCGGGGGCGTCAACCGCTAAATGCTGATATTTGTGTGGTCCTTCACAGCAGGTGCAAACTAGGCTATCGCGGGACAAATTTCGCAGGTGATCTGCGCGCAAAAGGATGATGTGAGATGGAAAAGCCAAAGTGGGTGATTGAAAAAGAGCAAGCCAAGCGTCAGGCGGCGAATGAAACCGTTTGGTTGTTTGGTTTACATGCGGTGCGTGATGCGCTTTTGAACCCAAATCGCACGCGCTTGCGCCTTGTTGTGACACGTAACGCGTTGGAAAAGCTGGGTGAAGCCGTTGCGCAAAGTGGAATGGAGCCAGAGATTTGCGATCCGCGCAAATTTGCAGCGCCGCTTGATCCACAAAGCGTTCACCAAGGGGCTGCTTTGGAGGTGAAGCCGCTTGATTGGGGCAGCCTTGAGGACGTGGCTTTGCGTGCAGGCACAATTGCGCCGCGCGTTGTTCTGCTCGACCGCGTGACCGATCCGCATAACGTCGGGGCGATTCTGCGGTCGGCCGAAGTATTTGGCGCCCAAGCTGTGATCGCTGTGCAGCGGCACTCTGCGCCCGAAACAGGGGCTTTGGCCAAAACAGCCAGTGGTGCACTAGAGCGTCAGCCATATTTGCGAGTCCGCAACCTTTCGGATGCGATGATCGCGCTGAAGGGCATGGGCTATTTCGTGATTGGCCTTGATGGCGAGGCCGAGATGACAATTGACCAAGCCGTTGAAGGCAAGCGTGACCGTGCGATTGCGTTGGTCATGGGGGCTGAGGGGCCAGGTCTGCGCGAAAAGACCTTGGAAACCTGCGACGCCTTGGTGCGAATTGACGCAGCCGGTGGATTTGGATCGCTGAACGTCTCAAATGCGGCTGCCGTCGCCCTATATGCTGCCAGAGGTCAGTAAGGACGAGACACAATGCCCGCAATAAGAGTCGCAACATGCTGTTATTGCGGGACCAAGGCCGCGCTCGTTTTGACGGGCAAAGTCAGCCACGAATTAAGCTGCGGAAGTTGCGGCGCACCGCTGAGAAAACTTAAAATGTTACCAAAACAGGTGGTTGCCACGTCAAGCCACGTGCGCCCCTTGTCGTTCACCCATCCTGTTGGACCCTCTTCTCAACACGGTAAAAAGCAACGCGAAAAGCCTAGGAAGAAAAGTAAATTCCGGTACTTGGGTCGGAAAGCGATGGAAGAAATCTGGGATGTTGTCGAAGATATATTCGACTGAAACAATTGCTGACCTTTGGTCACAGCTTGGCGAGGGGGCTTTGATTTTTGTGCCAGAGGGCGCATTTTGGCAAGAACACTAAAATGGAGCCCTGTCATGATCACCCGCCGCACCGCCTTCGCCGCCTTCGCCGCTACACCGTTTTTCGCAAATGCCGCTTTTGCTGCGTCTCCAGATTTTTTTGCCGACGGTGGATTGGCCATTCGCGGGTATGATCCTGTCGCCTATTTCGACAAAAGCGCGCCTGTCGAGGGTTCCGCCGATCATGCACTGATGTGGAAAGGCGCGGAATGGCGGTTTAGCACGGCTGCGAATATGGTGAAGTTTGAAGCCGACCCAGAGGCTTATGCGCCACAATACGGCGGTTATTGCGCTTACGCGGCCTCCAAAGGCGCGATTGCAAAGACCGTGCCAGAGGCTTGGACCGTTTATGAAGGTAAGCTCTATCTCAACTATTCTGACCATGTACGCGGCATCTGGTCTCAAGATATTCCTGCAAATATTGAACTTGCTGATGCCAATTGGCCTGCGATCTTGGATAACTAAGTTAACGCTCCGTTCACGATTTCCTGATTAGTCTTGGAAGTAGTCGGCCCGCACATACATGAGTTGCAGGAGACGCATTTTGGAACAATGCACTTCGACGATCAGTCCCTCGTTCCAACACTGCGCCCAGATTTCGATCTGGGCGCTTCTTTTTGCCAAAACACTCAGTTAAGTATATCTCATGACATATTCAGACAGCCAGATCACCGATATCCTGAACGGTACCAAAGCCGTCGCAGTTGTGGGCTTTTCCGCGAATACAGCTAGGCCCAGCCACGGGGTCGCCAAATTCTGGGCGGATCGCGGGGCACGGGTGATTGGGGTTAATCCTGGTCTGGCAGGGCAGGTCTTCTTTGGCGAAGAGGTGCGCGCCGATATTTCAAACCTGCCTGATGGCATTGATCTAATTGACGTTTTCAGGCAATCGAGCGCGGTTGCGGGAATTGTCGATGAAGCACTTGCGCGGTTCGACACGCTTCAAACCATCTGGCTGCAACTTGACGTGCAAGACGATGAAGCTGCGGCGAAAGCCACGGCGCGGGGCGTTGACGTGATCCAAAATCGCTGCCCCAAAATCGAGGCGCGTAGGCTCGGGCTTTAGCGTGACGCTTTTTCTGCGATACCAGACTGGGCTTGGCGCTTGTCTAATACGTCCATGACATCACCCAGCGGCACATCTGCGGCGGCCAGCATGACCATCAGGTGATATAGCACATCAGCGGCCTCGGATGTCAGCCCCGCTTTGTCACCTTTCACGGCATCAATAATTGCCTCAACAGCCTCTTCACCAAACTTTTCCGCGCATTTGTCCACGCCTTTGGACAGAAGTTTTGCGGTCCAACTGCTCTCAGGGTCAGCGGACTTACGCGACGCGATGATGGTCTCAAGATCGTCTAGGGTCATGACATCCTCACGGGCACACCAGCGGCGTTCATATGGGCTTTGGCCTCGGCTATTGTGAAGGTGCCGAAGTGGAATATTGAGGCGGCAAGCACGGCAGATGCGTGGCCCTCGATAACCCCTTCAACAAGGTGATCGAGCGTGCCGACGCCGCCAGAGGCGATCACAGGCACATCAACCGCGTCAGAGATCGCGCGGGTGAGCGGCAGGTTGAAGCCTGATTTTGTTCCGTCGCGATCCATGGAGGTCAGCAGGATTTCTCCAGCACCTTTTTCAACAACCGTGCGGGCAAATTCAAGGGCATCAATGCCCGTCGCGCGGCGCCCGCCATGGGTGAAAATCTCCCATTTGCCGGGCGAGACGGTCTTGGCATCGATCGCCACAACAATGCACTGGCTGCCAAACCGCATCGCGGCCTCGGCCACAACATTGGGGTCGGCCACGGCGGCGGAATTAAAGCTGACCTTATCGGCCCCAGCCAGCAGCAGGTCACGTACATCATGATGCGTGCGCACACCGCCACCGATGGTCAGCGGCATAAAACATTGCTCGGCTGTGCGCGTGGCAAGATCGAACATGGTGCCACGGTTCTCGTGGGTGGCCTTGATATCAAGGAACACCAGCTCGTCAGCGCCAGCCGCATTATAGGCAATCGCCTGTTCTACAGGGTCGCCCGCGTCGATCAGATCAACAAAGTTCACGCCTTTGACAGTGCGCCCTTCGGCGACGTCGAGGCAGGGGATGATGCGTGTTTTGAGCATAAGTGAGGTCTAGCGGGTGATCTCGGCGCTTGCAATCCGCTTGCGGTGTTTCCATTCGACAAAACCACAGCACAAAGACAAACATACGGCGTAAATAGCAGAAATAACTATTCCAAAGATACTAACAGGGATGCTCATACTTGCTAGCCGATCTGGAATAAAGGCGCAATTATAGAAACTGTTGAAGGCACTTGTCGAGCAGCTTCCAATGCTTATCGCAAATACTGCGAAGCTCAGACACAAGACGATTGAGCAGATCACGGCGCTAAGGCGAAGCCATTTGCCGATCTTGTGGTGCTTCGCTTTTACACCAGCCCAGTAGAATAAGCCGCCTATCAGTAGCGTCGGCCAGCTTAAAGCTGCGAACCACGCGAGTGCGAAATACCAAGGCATCATTTTAGGCTCGACAATGCCTTACGTAGGTCAATCGCCCCGTCATAAAGCGCACGGCCTGAGATCGCGCCAGAGATCACGCCTGTTGCTTTCAGCGCAGTCAGATCGTCCATGGACGACACCCCTCCCGATGCAATCACAGGGATGTTCACGGCGCGTGCGAGGGCGGCTGTGGCGTCTATATTGGGGCCTTTCATGGCCCCGTCGCGCAGGATGTCGGTGTAGATGATGGCGCTGATGCCTGCGTCCTCGAACTGACGCGCCAGATCGACGACTTGGATGTCGGTTTCTTCTGCCCAGCCACGAGTGGCCACAAAACCGTTGCGGGCGTCTAAGCCAACGGCGACTTTGCCCGGAAATTCGCGGGCGGCTTCGCGCACGAGATCAGGGTTCTCAACGGCGACGGTGCCAAGGATGACGCGGGCGAGCCCCTTATCAATCCAGCGCTCAATCGTTTTCATATCACGGATACCGCCGCCAAGTTGGGCAGGCACGGGGCAGGCCTTAAGGATTGCCTCGACTGGGGCCGCGTTCACAGGCTCGCCTGCAAATGCGCCGTTCAGGTCCACAAGGTGTAACCATTCGCAGCCCGCCTCAACAAACAAACGGGCTTGGGCGGCAGGATCATCGTTAAAGACCGTCGTTTGCTCCATGTCCCCATGCACGAGGCGCACTGCGTTGCCGTCTTTGAGGTCGATTGCGGGGTAGAGGATCATGGCATTTCCTGTCGTAGCGGTTGTTAGGCGCTTTATGCACGGGGCGGGGCGAAATGCAACGGACCCAACGTCAGACTTGATTGGAATCGCAAGCCCCGCAAAGGTGGCTCACCACTCAGGGAGAGAGACAACGATGAAATCTATTTTGAAAACCGCAGCGGCACTGATCGCACTTGCGTCACCAGCATTCGCCGATCCAGCCGAGGGAATTTGGCAGACAGAGCCCGATGACGGCTCGTTTGCCCACATCACGGTCGCCCCGTGTGGTGCTGCCTATTGCGGCGTGATCTCGCGCACATTCCAAGACGGCGGGACAGAGTACCAGTCGGAGAACCTTGGTCGCCAGATCGTGATCAACATGGCGCCGAACGGCGACGGCTCTTACGCGGGCGAAGTATGGCGTCCGTCAAACAACAAAGTTTACGTTGGCAAAATGTCCGTGAACGGGAACGCGTTGACGCTGAAGGGCTGCGTTGCGGGCGGTTTGCTTTGCGCCTCGCAAAACTGGGTTCGCGTCCAGTAATCACTAGCGAGCCTCGGGGCATTGTGGCTCCGAGGCTCAAACTTATCAGCCTGCGCGCAGGCCAGTTTCGACCAGCATACCTTGGCGTTTTGCCTCGTAGTAGTAGCCACGGGCATACCAGCCAACTGCGGTCGCCTCGTCGCCATCTGACAAAAGCCACGCGCCGCGTAGATATTTCCCAGCATACATCAGGTTTGTTTCAGGATTGAGCAATTCGCTCGCATCACCCTTGAAGCCCATGCCGCGTGCCGTGGCGGGCAGAATTTGCATCAGGCCGTAGTATGGGCCGTTGCGGGCGCCTGCACGATAGTCGCTCTCGCGTTGGATCACGCGGTGCAACAGGCTGGCAGGGATGCCGTGAATTTTGGCGTATTTGTTGACCAATGCGCGCATCTCGGTGGTTTCACCGGGGTAGAGGGCAGGTTGATTGCGCAGGCTAGTCGCGTTGGTTTCAAGAAAGTTCATGGCGGTTGTGGCCGGACCCGCGTCGGGTTGAAGTGGCGTTGTAGAACAGGCGCTAAGCGCCGCGCAAAGACCAACGATAAGCGTGGCAGGAAATTTGAACGACATGAGTTTACCAAAAGTTGTTAATTTGGCCGGACATTGTCTTGGGAAACGAATCCTGTCTACCCTTCAAATTTATCCGAAGACTGACCAGCCCGTGGCATGGGCCAGCCGCTCCATCGCCAAAGTGCCCAGTTGCGAGTTGCCGCGTGCGTTCAATCCAGGTGACCAGACGGCAACCGAGGCCTTGTTTGGGACAACAACCATGATACCGCCGCCCACGCCACTTTTGCCGGGCAGGCCCACACGAAATGCAAACTCTCCCGAGCCGTCATAATGCCCGCAAGTCATCATTAAGGCATTGATACGGCGCATTTTTTGGCGCGACAAAAGCCGAGGGGCGGATTTTGCGCCTGTCAGAAACCCTGCGGCATTGGCCAGTTGAACGCAGTTCATTTCGATGGCGCATTGGTGAAAATAAGTGCCGCAAGTTAATTCTGGCGCGTTTAAAAGTCGCCCGTGAGACGCCATGAAATGCGCCAATGAGCGGTTCAAATGCCCCGTTTCTTGCTCGGATTTGGCGACGTTTTCGTTGATGTGGATGTCGTCGTCATTGGCGGACATCCGCACAAAGCGCAAAAGTTCGCCGAGTGTCTCGCGTGGGGCGTGGCCTGCGAGGATTGCATCGGTGACGATTAACGCGCCCGCATTGATGAACGGATTGCGCGGGATGCCTGATTCTGTCTCCAGCTGGAGGATCGAGTTGAAGGCTAGTCCCGAGGGTTCGACGCCCACGCGGTGCCACAAGGATTCCCCCAAACGGCCCAATGCGATAGCCAGCGTAAACACTTTTGACACACTCTGGATCGAGAATGGGGTTAGGGCGTCGCCTGTGATGTGGGTTTCGCCCTCGGCAGTCACAACCGCCATGCCGAATTGGTTGGGGTCTATGCGGGCCAGTTCTGGGATATAGTCCGCGACGTTTCCGCGATCTTCTGCGGCTGCCATTTCCGCGCCAATCTCGGCAACAATCGCGCCGAGATCCATGTTATGGTTTCCAGCAAAGGAAGTTGCCGATCATGCGCAGGCCAGCGTCCTGACTTTTCTCGGGGTGGAACTGCATCCCGATAATGTTGTCGCGGCCCACGATTGCTGTGATGTCGCCGCCGTAATCCACATGGGCGAGGCGCTCGGCAGGGTTTGCTACATCCATTGCATAAGAGTGCACGAAATAAGCGTGCTCGCCCGATGCGATCCCGTTCAACACGGGGTGGGGCGCGTCGATAATTAAATCGTTCCAGCCCATGTGCGGCACTTTGAGCGTACGGTCCGAGGGCGTGATCTTGCGGATATCGCCCGCAATCCAGCCAAAACCGGCGGTTTCCTCGTATTCGTGTCCTGTGGTCGCCAGCATTTGCATGCCCACGCAGATCCCCATAAACGGCACGGCGCGGCTGGTCACGGCATCAATGATGGCCTCGGCCAAGGCCGTGCGGCTGAACAATTCATGTTTGCAATGCGGGAATGCGCCGTCGCCGGGCAATACGATACGGTCGGCTTTTGCCACAACGTCAGGGTCTGACGTAACGACGACTGCGCCCGCGTTCACTTCGGCCGCCATGCGCTCGAACGCCTTTTGCGCAGAGTGCAGATTGCCACTGTCGTAATCGACAAGAACCGTGGTCATAGCATGCCCTTGGTCGACGGGATCGCGTCGAATTTGCGCGGGTCGGTTTCCAATGCGTCACGCAACGCGCGGGCAACCGATTTGAACGCAGCCTCCACGATGTGGTGCGCGTTAAAGCCATGCAGCTTATCAATGTGCAATGTAATGCCGCCGTGGGTGCTCATTGCTTGGAAGAATTCGCGCACGAGTTCGGTGTCGAACGTCCCGATCTTGCCAAAAGGCAGATCAAGGTTGCAGATCAGATAGGGGCGCGCAGAGAGATCGAGGGCACACCGCACCTGCGCGTCGTCCATTGCAAGATGGCAAGACCCGTAACGGTTAATACCCTTTTTGTCGCCCATTGCTTGGGTAAGCGCCTGACCGATCGCGATGCCCACGTCCTCGACGGTGTGGTGGTCGTCGATGTGCAGATCGCCTGACGCGCGTACGGTCATATCAATCAGCGCGTGGCGTGACAGTTGATCAAGCATGTGGTCGAAAAAACCCACGCCTGTTTGATTGTCGTAAACGCCTGTGCCGTCCAGATCGAGCGTGACGGTGATATCTGTCTCGGCGGTTTTGCGGGTGATCGTTGCGCTGCGCATGGCTGTCTCCGAAAGCTATTTGATGCGCTTATAGGGGGCAGGGGCAGTTGCGCCAAGTGTCTGCGCGGGCTTTGTTTTGTCCCTGTGTAAAAAGTTGTCTGTTTTGAGGTGTGAGCCCACCCTAGCGCGGAACAGTTTATTTTTAGTTTACTGCACCGTGCACGGGGCCAAAAAACAAACAAGGCCGCTCATTTCTGAGCGGCCTTTTGCTTCGAAACTGGAGCGGGCGAAGAGATTCGAACTCTCGACCCTAACCTTGGCAAGGTTATGCTCTACCCCTGAGCTACGCCCGCATCCGTTTCGTAGGGGGTATTTAGAAAGAGTTGAGGGGAGCCGCAAGGCCAAAAATGCGGCATCGTGCATTTTTTGTAAATTATTCTGTCATTGACCCCGTGTCGCGCCTTATTTCATGAGGAAAACCAACGTCTTGGCTGTGAGCGACAACCCCCTCCGGGGTGAGTAAAAGCAGGCCGTAAGCACCATGTTCATCAACTGAGAGCGAGGAATCAGGGTCGTGAAAGTCCAAAACGCCTTGGTGGCAGGGGCTTTTGAACATGGTCCACGCGACGCCGCGTGTGCTGCCTGATATTGTTCGGTGGATATGGCCGCAGAACAGATGTGCTTTTGGTGATTGTGCAAGCAGATCTAGAACTTCATCGCCGTTATCGAGATTGATATTATCCATTCCAATGATCCCAGTTTTGAACGGGGGGTGGTGCATGAAGACCAAAGGAATAAGGTCTTTTGCGCCATCCAGCGCTGCTTTGAGCCAATCCATGCGGGCGGGGCAAAGGCGGCCTGCATGATGGCCAAATGGGCCGTCTTTGGTGTCGAGCGTGATTAGGCGGTGGTGCGGTAAGTCTATGATTTTTTGGACGAATCCTGCGTCGTCAGATGGGGCGTCGTTGAACACGTCGCGGAAGTTTTCGCGGATGTCGTGATTTCCAAGCATGGGCAGAACGGGGATCGGGCAGTTGTGAAGTGCATCTCTAAGGCGCTGATATTGAACGGTTTTTCCGTGGTGGGTGAGGTCGCCCATGAGAATGATGAGGGCGGCATCCGGATGATCGCGTAGGGCGGAGGTGCAGACATCCTGGAACCGCACCATTGGATCTAGTCCTATGATTTTATTTCGTTTTTTGGTAATGTGGATGTCGGTCATCACGATGATTTTGGTCATTTGTGCCCCCTTGCGATGACAAAGAGTGTGGGCGCGTGACGGGCGAGTCAACGGGGGAGATTTGCATGCACAAGCCATGCACCGCGCGTGCACTGATTTGATACATATTGACAATGTTCTCTTTTTGTTCTAATCTGTTCTCATCAACATTGCGAGGTTCTAAAATGGAACAGACCAGTCTCCCACCAACTCAAAAGCAACTTTCTTTTGCGCGGACGTTGTCGTTGCGTAATCATGTGCCTTTGCCGCAGGAACTGCGGGTGGATCGGCGCAAGTTGAGTGTTTGGATTCAGACCCAAGCACAGGTGCGCCCTGTGCAAAGCGACGGGCGCCCGACCTCGAAGCAAGTGGCCTATGCCGAGCGGATTGCGATGATCAAACGGCGCACTGTGCCTGACGAGTATTTTAAGGGCAAGGATATGTTGTCGCGTTGGATTGATAGTAATCGGTGAGAGGGGTGTAAGGCGTTCAAAAACGTCTTATCGTCAGAGGGATTTGTGGAAAGAGTAAGACTGCGCTATCTGTCTGCCAATCGGATTGGAGCGGTCTAAAATGCTGATCAGAGTAGGCGAGCACCGGACGTCGCACATTGACCTCGCTCTTGCAGGGCTATTGTCATCAATAGCAGGGGCGCTAAACGCGGTTGGTTTCCTGATTGCGGGAACGTTTACCGCTAATATGACGGGTAACATTTCCGCTTTTGCGGATCACCTTGCCAATGGCGCTGTAGTTATGGCGCTGTTGTTTGCTGGGTTGGTTGTTGCTTTTATTAGCGGCGCGGGCATTGCTGGTTTTGCGATACAAACTGGCGAAAGGTTAGAGCTCCGATCAATTTACGCAGTGATGATTGTCGTTGAAGCGACTATTCTGCTGGTCTTGGGCGGGGCGCTGATTGTGTCGCAAAGTGAAATCCCGGAGACATCTTTGGTGCTTGTTCTCAGCTTTGTTATGGGGCTGCAAAATGCCGTCACGACGATGATTTCGCGGGCGCGTGTCCGCACGACCCATGTCTCTGGGATGGCAACAGATATTGGTATCGAGTTGGCCGGATTGTTCGGGGGCAAACAGATGCGGCAAGATGCCTTGCCGAAACTTGGACTTCACAGCTTGACCCTGATTTGCTTTGCTTTCGGGGGCATTTGCGGTGCGGTCTTGTTCGGATTTATAGGGCATTGGTTGTTCGTGATTAGCGCCGTGATCCTGTTGCTGATCGGGCTGCCAGAAGTGCGCCGCGCGCATCATATGTAAGCTAGATCCCTTCCTCCGGCCCTATACTTTGCAGCCATCAGGTCGAGAGCGAACCTTCGCGTTGGGCGCGAAGGTTCAATTTTTTGACGGTTATTCCAACTCTATCAACAAGTCTTTTGCGTCGATTTGACCGCCCGCTTGCACGTGCACGGCTTTTACGACCGCGTCCCGTTCGGCGTGGATGCCTGTTTCCATTTTCATGGCCTCAATTGTCAGCAAGAGGTCGCCTTCTTTGACCTTTTTACCAGCCACTGCTGCGACCGTCGCAACAACGCCCGGCATTGGAGCGCCGATGTGGTTCGGGTTACCTGCTTCGGCCTTCGGCCGGCTGATTTTGGTCGCCGTGATCATGCGGTTCATAACGCGGATCGTCCGCGGTTGGCCGTTAAGTTCAAAGAAGACTTTAACCTCGCCATCCTCGTTGTTTTCCGACACGGCCTGCATGCGGATTTCAAGCGTTTTGCCCGGATCGATTTCGACGCTGATCTCGTCGGCGGGTTTCATGCCGTAGAAGAACGTCTTGGTTGGCAGGGTGCGCACAGGGCCGTAAGTGCGGTGGCGGCCCATGTAATCAAGGAAGACCTTGGGGTACATGAGGTATCCGTTGAGGTCTTCGTCGTCGATGTTGCGGCCGTCGAGTTGCTTAGAGAGATCAGCTCGTGTTGCTTCCAGATCGACGGCGGGCAGGTGCGCGCCGGGGCGGTCGGTGGAGGCTTTTTCACCTTTAAGGATTTTCTTTTGGATCGCTGTTGGCCAGCCGCCCGGGGGTTGGCCGAGGCTACCTTTCATCATGTCGATGACGCTATCGGGGAAGATTACGTCGATGTCAGGGTCCTCGACTTGGGCGCGGGTCAGGTTCTGGGAGACCATCATCAGAGCCATGTCGCCGACGACCTTGGACGATGGGGTGACCTTAACGATATCGCCGAACATCTGGTTCACGTCGGCGTAGGTCTGTGCGACCTCGTGCCAGCGGTCTTCTAGTCCAAGGGAGCGCGCTTGCGCCTTGAGGTTGGTGAATTGACCGCCCGGCATTTCGTGAAGATAGACCTCGGAGGCAGGGGCTTGCAGACCAGATTCGAAGGCGGCGTAATGCTCGCGGACTTGCTCGAAGTAGTTGGATATTTCGCGGATCGCTTTCACGTCGAGACCTGTGTCGCGGTCGGACCCTTTGAGGGATTCGACGATGGAACCAAGCGTTGGCTGCGAAGTGTTACCAGAGAAAGCGTCCATGGCGGCATCAACCACGTTTACGCCAGCGGCGGAGGCGGCGAGGACTGTTGCGATGGCCGCACCTGAGGTGTCGTGTGTGTGGAAGTGGATGGGCAGGTCGGTTTCCTGCTTCAACGCCGTGATGAGGGCAGTTGCCGCGGCAGGTTTCAAGAGGCCTGCCATGTCCTTGAGGCCCAGCACATGGGCGCCTGCTGCCTCCAGCTCTTTGGCCATGCCGACATAGTACTTCAGGTCGTATTTGGAGCGGGCAGGGTCGAGCATGTCGCCTGTGTAGCAGATCGTGCCTTCGCAGATCTTGCCTGAGTCCACGACTGCATCCATCGCGACGCGCATGTTTTCAACCCAGTTAAGGCTGTCGAACACGCGGAAGACGTCGACGCCGGATATCGCGGCTTGGGCCACGAAGGATTGCACGACGTTGTCGGGGTAGTTGGTGTAGCCGACGCCGTTCGAGGCGCGCAGCAGCATTTGCGTCATGATGTTGGGCATATGGGCGCGGATGTCGCGCAGGCGCTGCCACGGGCATTCCTGCAAGAAGCGGTAGGCCACATCGAAGGTCGCACCGCCCCAGCATTCGACGGAGAAAAGCTGCGACATTTTGGTGGCATAAGCGGGGGCCGCGTTGATCATGTCGATGGAGCGCATGCGGGTCGCGAGCAAGGACTGGTGGCCGTCGCGCATTGTGGTGTCGGTGATCAGCAGTTGTTTTTGCGTCTTCATCCACGCGACAACGGCGGCAGGGCCTTCGGCGTCAAGCAGCGTGCGTGTGCCCGCAGGCACCTCGAGCGTCGGCTTGACGGGCGGACGCGGAAGTTTCGCCTCGGCGTGCGGTTTGGCGCGGCCTTGGGTTTCAGGATGCCCGTTCACCGTGATGTCGGCGATATAGGTCAGGATCTTGGTCGCGCGGTCGCGGCGCTTTTTGAAATCAAACAGGCCCGGAGTCTCGTCGATGAATTTGGTGTGGTATTCATTGTTAAGGAAGGTCGGGTGCTTGAGCAGATTTTCCACGAAGGCGATGTTGGTGGACACGCCGCGAATACGGAACTCGCGCAGGGCGCGGTCCATGCGGGCGATGGCCATTTCCGGTGTGGGCGCGCGGGCAGTGACCTTGGTCAGCAGCGAGTCGTAGAAGCGGGTGATCACTGCGCCTGAATAGGCAGTGCCGCCGTCAAGCCGGATGCCCGGACCCGTGGCCGAGCGATACATCTGGATGCGGCCATAGTCGGGGATGAAGTTGTTTTGCGGGTCTTCTGTGGTGACGCGGCATTGCAGGGCGTGGCCGTCGAGTTTGACGTCATATTGCGACGCGCAGCCTGTGGCCTCGACGATGGATTTGCCCTCGGCGATCAGGATTTGGGCGCGCACGATGTCGATGCCTGTGACCTCTTCGGTGACGGTGTGCTCGACTTGGACGCGTGGGTTTACTTCGATGAAATAGAATTCGCCCGAGTCCATATCCATCAGGAATTCGACCGTGCCTGCACATTCGTAATTCACGAATTGGCAGATTTTCTTGCCCAAGTTACAAAGCTGTTCGCGTTGCGTGCTGGAAAGGTAAGGGGCGGGCGCACGTTCAACCACCTTTTGGTTGCGGCGTTGCACAGAGCAGTCGCGTTCCCAGAGGTGGTAGATTTGGCCGTGACTGTCGCCCAGAATCTGGACCTCGACGTGACGGGCGCGGACAATCATTTTCTCAAGGAAACCAGCGCCATTGCCAAAGGCGGCTTCGGCTTCGCGGCGACCCTCAAGGACCTTTTCAACCAGTTCCTTCTCGGAATTGATGGCGCGCATACCGCGACCACCGCCACCAAAAGAGGCCTTGAGCATCAGGGGATAGCCGACAGCGGCAGCTTGTTTCTTGACCAGTTCCATGTCGTCGCCGAGCACTTCGGTGGCGGGGATAACGGGGACGCCAGCCTCGACCGCGACGTCGCGGGCAGAGGCCTTGTCGCCAAGCTTGCGCATGGTCGCGGCCTTGGGGCCGATGAAGGTGATGCCGGCGTCAGTGCAGGCGTCGACGAAGTCAGGGTTTTCGGACAATAGGCCGTAGCCGGGGTGAATCGCATCTGCGCCAGACATTTTGGCGACGCGGATGATTTCGGGGATGGAGAGGTAGGCTGCAACGGGACCAAGCCCCTCGCCGATGCGGTAGGCCTCGTCAGCCTTAAAGCGGTGCAGGCCGAGTTTGTCCTCTTCGGCATAGACCGCCACGGTTTTCTTGCCCATCTCGTTGGCCGCCCGCATGATACGGATCGCGATTTCGCCGCGGTTGGCGATCAGAATTTTCTTGAAGTCGGCCATAGTTCATTCCCCGAGGATTGTGCAGTTGCAGCATTGTTAGGCAGAAATCTTGAGAAGGTAAACAGGTAGATTTTGACCACCGTTAGCGGTAACATAATTCTTGTGCTGAAATGTTGTGCGCTAACAGGCGTTTGTCCTGCGGAAAGAGCGCGAACTGCGCGATTTTCCTGCGACTACTGGGGCGGGGATACAAGCCGGCTTTTCAAATCAGTCAATGTTTTTGCCCCCAATTGCCCCATGTTGGCAATCATATCTTGGCGCAGGATGTCGATAACGTGCGCGGGGCCTGAGATGCCGAGGGCGCCAAGCCCGTAGTGAAATGCGCGCCCCAGCATGACGAAATCGGCACCCAGAGCAATGGCGCGGATCACGTCAAGCCCGCCCTCAATGCCACTATCCATGATGAGTGGGAGGGTCGTGGCACTTCTGACGTCGGGCAGGGTCTCGATTGTTGCCAATCCGCCGTCGAATTGCCGCCCGGCGTGGTTGGACACCCAAAGCGCGTCGACGCCTGCCTGTTCGAGCGCGTATGCGTCATCGGGGCGGCTGACCCCTTTGATGACCAGCGGGCCATCCCATGCATCGCGCAGTTTTTGCACGTACGACCAGTCAGGCGAGGTGCGCAGCAGGTAGCCCACGTGTTGGGTCGAAGGGAGTGCTGTTTGCTGGCTGGCGTAGCTATCCATCAGTTTCATGCGCGGCATGCCCGTTTTGCGGATGCCCGCGAGCCATGCCGGGCAGCGGGCGGCTTGGAGTGCGAGGCGTGGAGTAAGCCTTGGCGGTTGTTGCAAGCCGCCACGCGTCTGGCGTTCGCGGCGTGAGGCGACGGGGACGTCTACGGTCATGACAAGGGTATGGAAACCGGCGTCTTTTGCGCGTTTGAGCATGTCGGCGCGGATGTCGGCGTCGCGGGGCGGGTAGACTTGGAACCAGCCTTGATTGCCGATGTATGCGCTCAGGTCTTCGGGTGTTTGAGTGGCGACGGTGGAGAGGGTGTAGGGGATGCTTTCGGTAGCGGCGGTTTGGGCGAGGCGCTTTTCGGCTTCAGGCCAGATCAGCCCTGACATGCCGACCGGGGCGATGCCGACGGGGAGCGGGTAAGATCTTGATAAGAATGTTGTGCTTAAGTCGGGAGTGAATTCACCGTGGAGGATGGACGGATGGAATAGGATTTTGTCGAGGGCCATGCGGTTGCGGGCTTGAGTCGCCTCGGTGCCCGTCGCGCTGTCGAGATATTCCCAGACAAAATGGGGAATTCTCCTGCGGGCGCGGGATTTGAGGTCGGATATGGCAGGGTATCGGTTGTGGAGTGTCATGACTGGACGCTAGCGTATGTTTTTGGTGTTGGGGAAGAAAAGATTGCGCCTTCGGCGCCGCATGCTGCGGGCGGTGCGCTTCACAACGGTGCCTCGTGTTGGGGAAGTGTTGGAGCCTCCGGCGGGAGTTTGACCTGACATGGAAAGAAAGGTGGAACGTAAGAAGAACAAGGGTTTTCTATTGCTGTTGATGTGGCTATCTTTGTGCCTATGACTGGATATTCTGAAGATGATGCCTTTGAGGCTGCTGTTCCTTTAAGCCAACGCGCAATGGTTGGCCGTGCTGCTCCGTATATGGAAGGGCTGAACCCTGCACAGCGTGAGGCCGTGGAGGCCATGCATGGCCCTGTGTTAATGTTGGCGGGGGCAGGCACGGGTAAAACCAAGGCATTGACCACGCGTATTGGGCATTTGCTGGCCACGGGCACGGCGCGGCCGCATGAGATTTTGGCGGTGACCTTTACCAATAAGGCCGCCCGCGAGATGAAGTTGCGCATTGGCCGCATGATGGGCGAGGCCGTCGAGGGGATGCCATGGTTGGGCACGTTCCATTCGGTTTGTGCAAAGTTGCTGCGCCGCCACGCGGAATTGGTGGGGTTGAAATCCAATTTTACGATTTTGGACACCGATGATCAGATCCGATTAATGAAGCAGTTGATTATTGCGGCGGGTGTGGATGAGAAGCGTTGGCCGCCACGGATGTTGTCTGGGATTATCGACGGTTGGAAGAACCGCGCGTTGGTGCCTGATGCGGTGCCTGTGGCCGATAGTGGTGTGTTTGATCACAAGGGGATCGCGCTTTATGCCGCCTATCAGAGCCGCTTGCGCGATCTGAATGCGGTCGATTTCGGCGATATTCTGCTGCATATGGTCACGATTTTGCAGAAGCACGGTGATGTTTTAGAACAATATCAGCGCCGCTTTAAGTTTATTTTGGTCGACGAGTATCAAGATACCAACGTGGCGCAGTATTTGTGGCTGCGTCTGTTGGCGGCGCAGCATAAGAATATTTGCTGCGTGGGTGATGATGATCAGTCGATCTACGGCTGGCGCGGGGCCGAGGTGGGCAATATCTTGCGCTTCGAGAAGGATTTTCCGGGGGCGGTTGTGGTGCGTCTGGAGCAGAACTATCGCTCGACGCCGCATATTCTGGCCGCAGCGTCGGGTGTAATCGCGGCCAATAAGGGACGGCTTGGCAAGACCTTGTTCACCGACCGCGAAGAGGGCGAAAAAGTCCGTTTGATTGGTCATTGGGACGGCGAGGAAGAGGCGCGCTGGATCGGTGAAGAGATCGAGGCCTTGCAGCGCGGCACGCGGCAGATGGACAAGATGGGCCTTGATGACATGGCGATTTTGGTGCGCGCCTCGCATCAGATGCGCGCCTTTGAGGACAGGTTTCTGACGATTGGCTTGCCTTATCGTGTCATCGGCGGACCGCGGTTTTATGAGCGTTTGGAAATTCGCGATGCGATGGCTTATTTCAGGCTGGCCGTGTCACAGGACGATGATCTGGCGTTCGAGCGGATCGTGAATACGCCGAAACGCGGGCTGGGTGACAAGGCGGTGCAGACCATTCAGCGCACGGCGCGAGAGAATGGGGTGAACCTGATTGAGGGCGCGCGACTGGTTTGCGAGGGCAAGCTGCTGGGCGGCAAGGGGCTGAAAGAGCTCACGATTTTGGTGCAGGGCTTGGATCGCTGGCATCGCCAAGTGCTAGCGGAGGCCGATACCCATGTCGAACTGGCCGAGATGATTTTGGACGAAAGCGGCTACACGGGATTTTGGCAAAACGATAAGACGCCAGAAGCACCGGGGCGGCTGGAGAACCTCAAGGAATTAGTGAAGGCGCTGGAGAATTTCGAGAACCTGCAAGGGTTTCTGGAGCATGTCAGCCTGATTATGGACAATGAGACCGAAGAGCAGGGCGAGAAGGTGTCGATTATGACGCTGCACGCGGCCAAAGGTCTGGAATTTCCTGCGGTGTTTTTGCCCGGTTGGGAGGATGGGTTGTTTCCGTCCCAGCGGTCGATGGATGAAAGCGGAATAAAGGGTCTCGAGGAGGAGCGCCGCTTGGCCTATGTCGGGATCACGCGTGCGGAAGCGCTTTGCACGATTTCATTTGCGGCCAACCGTCGGGTTTACGGGCAGTGGCAATCGGCCATGCCATCGCGTTTTATTGATGAATTGCCCGAGGAACATGTGGAAGTTTTGACGCCTCCTGGCCTTTATGGCGGCGGGTTTGGGGCGGCGGGCATGGCTGCGAGTGCCAATCCTGCGGTGCAAGACGGCTTTGGGTCGAACTTGCACGAAAAGGCGTCAGAGGCCGATGTTTACAACTCTCCTGGTTGGCGCAGATTACAAAGCCGTAGTCAGCAGCGGGGAGTGCAGCAGCCGCAACAGGCCAAGCACAGCGTGATTGATCTGACGGCAGTGAGTGCTTTTACCGAGGGGGACCGCGTGTTTCACCAGAAGTTCGGCTATGGTGAGGTTACTGGGATCGAGGGCGATAAACTGGTGATTGAATTCGATAAGGCAGGGTCCAAACATGTTGTGGCCCGCTTCATCGTGGCGGCGGCAAATGCGGACGAGGTGCCATTCTAGGGGGCGAGTATGCATACAACCAATTATGTGGATACGTTGATTTTACCCGCTGAGGATTGCAAGGCTGTCGCCAAGGTGCCTGACAAGGCAGGGACTGTGGCGCATATGCAGTTCGCGCGGCTTTCGGCACCTTATGTCTTTGATAGTGATACGCTTTTGGTTGAGGTCACTGGGGTGCGCCGTGATGTGCCAAGCGATAAATGGATCGATTTGCGTGCTGAGATATTTAGCACAGGGCAGGCCTGTCTGCGCGCCTCGCCTTTGGTGAAAACCCACGGCTGGGCGCTTCATCATGATGGCCAAGCCCGTGTTGCGCTCGTAGACCCGACAAGTGACCGATTTCAGGACTTGATGGATGATCCAAATGTTTTCAAAGTGAAGGGCATGCGGAATAGTCGCATTTAAGGGGAGCACCATGAAGATTACGATTGAAGCGACAGTGAAGGCACCATTGGTTACGGTCTGGGAAAGCTGGACGACACCAGCGGATATTATGGCGTGGAATGCGGCGTCGGACGATTGGCACACAACGGCCTCGACCGTGGATCTGCGGGAAGGGGGCGCGTTTTCAAGCCGTATGGAGGCCAAGGATGGTAGCTTTGGATTTGATTTTCATGGGACTTATACGCGTGTTGAACCGATGACCTTGATAGAGGCCATGATGCTGGATGATCGTGCGCTATTGGTCGAGTTCTCGCAAGTGGACGGCGGTGTGCTGGTGCGTGAGACTTTTGATGCAGAAGATCAAAACCCGATCGAGATGCAGCGCGCTGGATGGCAGGCGATTTTGGACAATTTCAAGCGCCACACCGAAGCGAAGGCCTAGTGGTTGAGCATCGGGTAAAGTGAGGCCACGAGCAATACCGCCATTGTTATGTTGAAGATGCGCAAGCGCTTTGCTGTGCCAAGCCAGCGGCGGAGTTGCATGCCCATCCATGCCCAGACGGTGACGGAAGGGAAGTTGACGGCGCAAAAGATTACGGCGACGAGGGCAGCCCCGCCGACGACCCCGAATGTTTGGGGCGCGTAGCCGCTGATTGCCGTGATGCCCATGATCCATGCCTTTGGGTTGACCCATTGGAAGGCGGCGGCTTGCAGGAAGGTGAAGGGTTTGCCCTCGACTGTCTTGGCCTCTGGTGGCACGGCATTTGCGATCTTCCATGCAAGCCAGAGCATATAGGTGGAGCCTGCGACCTTGAGGACGATGTGGAGAACAGGGAAAGCCTCGAAAACGCGCAGCAAAACCACACCAATCATAAAGACCATAAACGCATGGCCAAGGCTGACGCCCAGCATATGTGGGATTGTGCGACGCAGCCCGTAATTGGCCCCTGAGGCCATGAGCATCAGGTTGTTCGGCCCCGGTGTGATCGAGGAGGCGAAGGCGAAGGTGAGAAGGCCAATGAAAAGTGCATATGTCATAGCGCAATCATAGTGGGCATCTGGTCGAATGTAATTGCCAAATTGTGCGTAAATGCCCTAATGTTGCAACTGATGACTAAAATTGACGCCATTAACGAAAAGATATTGCGCGAGCTTTCGCGGGATGGTCGGATCAGTAATCTGTTGCTGGCCGAAGCGGTTGGGTTGTCACCATCGGCTTGCTTGCGACGCGTGCAAGAGCTTGAAAAATCGGGCGTTATCAAAGGCTACCGTGCCCGATTGGACCCTGCGCAAACCGGCCGCGCTTACGTTGTTTATGTGGCGGTTGGATTGGCCGAGCATAGCAAGGCGGCGCAGGTCGGATTTGAGCAAGCGATGAACAGAGCGCCCGAGGTTGTGGAATGCCACAATATTGCGGGTGCGTTTGAATATATGCTGCGCGTCGAGGTCGCAGATTTACCCGCGTATAAGGCGTTTCACACCGATACGCTTGGCACTGTGCCCCATGTGCGGTCGATCACCAGTTATATGGTGATGGGATCGTCGAAAGATTCGCGCGCCTAAAAGATCGTCGCCGACGTCATAAAGCTGGCGAGGCTCAGGCCGCCCGCGACGGAGAGGAAGATATAGGGAAGGGCTTGCATGGGTCTATTCCTTAGGCTGTTCATTGATAAAACGGGCCAAGCCGGAATTTCCGTCGATTGCAGACATAAAAAAACGGCCATGCCCGGGAGGAGGTGGGCATGACCGTCTCTATTTATCAGCGCCCGCTCGCATCTCGGGAGGAGAAGAGGCGGGGCGCTTCCTCACGACCTTTTGCCCGGGAGGAGGTGGGCGTTATGGGTCGCGGTTGTATCGGGACTGTCGGGAGGAGGTGACAGGCCCGAATTTCGGTTTGGTGGTGGCGATACCCGGGAGGAGGTGGGTATCGCCGCCGTTCCAATGGACCACGAGCGCAGGGGAGGCTGGCTGGTGTGGTCCGACTAGATGCGTCCTTTCAGGGAGGAGCCGACGCATCTAATTCTTGATTACTTGCCGTAAGCAGCTTCCAGAGCGACTGATTTGATCATCGAGCGGGCGATGCCCAGATCAGCGAGGTCGCGGTTGGAGAGCATTTCGAGCTCGTTCAGTGTTGTTGTGTAGATCTTGCGCTGGGCGCGTGCTGCTACGAAGTTCTCGCGCAGGGCCGCAAAACGCTGGGAAAGTGTGATGCCGCCGGTGCGTGCTGTATTTACATATGCCATTTTATTTTCTCTTTCTTACTCGTGTACGCTGCGCCGTATTGCGCTTTGTTGTGACTAAGATGGCGGTAACGCTGCACTTGCACAATCCCCAGTCTAATCAATGCTGCTATGCAGCAAATGCATGGATAAAGTTTACCTATACTCAGAGTCACGCGGAAGCCGAATTTGATGGCTTGACGGCTGTGTTTGAAACGATTCAGCTACGCCCATGATCCGCCCCGGCTTTCTTTCCTCAGCAGACCGTATCGAGCTTGAGGCTTGCGTGCGTCGCCAGCGCGAGGACCACGGTATTGCCCGGCGGGCAAATGCGATCCTGCTGCTCGACGACGGGGAAGGCTGCGCTCGGATCGCAAAATTTCTCTACTTGGACGACGATACCATCCGGGGCTGGTATAAGAGCTACCGGCAAGATGGCTGGGATGCGCTTGCCTTCGACGGCTGGAAAGGCGGTCAGTCCCGTATGAAACAGGCACAGGAGGTTGCGTTATGCGCCTGGCTAGAAGCCCGCTTCTGTCGCTCGACGGTAGAGATCCGGGCCCATGTCGCAGCTGAGTGCGGTCTGAACTATTCCCACTCTGGCTGCATCAAACTTCTGGCCCGACTGGGCTTTGAATACCGCAAGCCCAAGCCTCTGCCGCGCGTGGCATCAGCGGAAAAGCAGGCTGCGTTCATCGCGCTATACGAACGCCTGATGACTGAGCTCGGCGCAGATGAAGCCGTCTATTTCGCCGACGCTGTGCATCCAGAATATCAGACGAAGCCCGCTTTTGGCTGGGTCAAAACGGGTTCAAATCCAGGGGTCCCGACCACGGCAGGCCGGGGCCGCGTGAATATCCATGGTGCGCTCAATCTTGAAACCTTCGATGCGCCCTTTGTCGAGCCAACCACCGTCGACGGGATCAGCGCGGCGCAGCTTCTTGCCAAGATTGAGGCCCGCAATCCCGAAAAGCGCATCATTCATGTCATCTGGGACAACGCCGCCTATCACAAAGGGCCAGATGTCAGGGCTTTCCTTGCCAGACCAGACTGCCGCATCCACCTCATCCAGTTGCCGCCGTATTGCCCGCACCTCAATCCCATCGAGCGATTATGGGCCGTGATGCACCAGAAGGTGACATACAACCGATACTACCCCACCCAAAAACAGTTCGCGAATGCGATCCTGAGATTCTTTCGGAAAACCATCTCAAGTGAGTGGAAAGTTTTCCGTGACCAAGTTTCAGACAATTTTCGCGTCATAACTCATGAAAAAGTTCGGGTTTTGGGGTAGGAGCGGTATAACGTCATAAAATTGTTAGTTAATTCTGCAAGGCACATTGTCACCTTGCGCAAACGGTCAAAGATACGACATGGTGCGGGAAATAAAGGCAATTCTCGAACTGGAGTGGAAACCATGGCTGTGACACGTGATGAAATTATGGGCGCTTTGTCGCGACTGGCTTTGCCCGATGGTGGCGATTTGGCAAGCCGCGACATGATCCGCGCCCTTGGCGTGGACGGTGGCGTCGTGCGATTCGTGATTGAAGCGCCTGATGCGGGCATGGCTGCAAGGATGGAACCGCAACGCAAAGCGGCCGAAGATGCGATCAAGGCATTGGCGGGCGTGACGTCTGTTTCCGTTGTGCTTACAGCGCACGGCCCTGCAGCACCGAAGCCTGCGCCCCCAAGTCTCAAGATTGGTGGCCATCCAACACCACAGGCGGGGCCAACACGCCCCTCTGGTGTTGACCGCATTTTAGCGATTGGATCAGGCAAGGGTGGTGTCGGCAAATCAACTGTCTCTTCTAACCTCGCAGTGGCGCTCGCCCGTGAGGGTCGCCGCGTCGGTCTGCTTGATGCCGATATCTATGGCCCAAGCCAGCCGCGCATGATGGGTGTGAACAAGCGCCCAGCGTCGCCAGACGGTAAAACGATCATCCCGCTGAAAGCGCACGGCGTCACGATGATGTCGATTGGTCTGATGATGGACCCTGACAAGGCGATTGTCTGGCGTGGTCCGATGCTGATGGGAGCGTTGCAGCAGATGTTGGGGCAAGTAGAGTGGGGAGAGCTTGACGTGTTAATCGTCGATCTGCCACCAGGCACGGGTGATGTGCAGCTGACGCTGTGCCAAAAGACCGAGCTGACGGGCGCGATTGTTGTCTCTACACCGCAGGACGTCGCGCTGCTGGATGCCCGCAAGGCGATTGATATGTTCAACACGCTCAAAACCCCTGTGCTGGGGCTGATTGAAAATATGTCTACTTATATATGTCCTGAATGTGGGCATGAGGCGCATATCTTTGGTCATGGCGGAGTACGGGATGAGGCCACAAAGATGGGCATTCCGTTCCTTGGCGCTCTGCCGCTTGATCTTGATACGCGGCTTGCAGGTGACGCTGGCACACCGATTGCGACTGGCGATAGCGTTATGGCCGCCGCCTACACGACGCTGGCCAAACGCCTCATCGATGGCGGCATGGCCTAAATGGAGATCAGGGCAGCTAAGATTTCGGATGCGGACAGTATCTGGGCGCTCTTGCAGCCGGTTTTTCGCGACGGCACCACTTACGCGATTGATCCTGCAATCAGCCGCGAGGATGCGCTGACCTATTGGATGGACCTGCCTGCAGCGACCTATGTTGTGGAGCAAGGCGGGGCCATTGTCGGTACATACTATATAAAGACGAACCAGCAGGGTGGCGGGAGCCATGTTTGCAACTGCGGCTATATCGTCGGCGAAGTGGCTCGCGGGCAGGGCTTGGCGGCGCAGATGTGTGTCGCTTCACAGGGCCAAGCCCGCGCCCTTGGGTACCGCGCTATGCAGTTCAACTTTGTATTGGCGAGCAATGTGGGGGCGGTGAAGCTCTGGCATAAGCTCGGCTATGATACCGTGGGAATGATCCCGCGGGCGTTTGACCACCCAAAGCTGGGGTTGGTGGACGCACATGTCATGTATTTGTGGTTGGATACGGACGAAAGCTAACACTTCTGGGATTTTATGGAATCAATGGGTCGGTCTGGGAATCTCTGGGCCGATTCTAGCCGATTCTATGGGGCTCGCAGCAGTGGAGGGCTTGCAATGCATGATGTTCCTGTTATGTCCCCGATCGAGATGCCTTGTGGATAACTTTTTTGGGAATTTCTGGCACTTTTCAGAAATCGCCAATTTAACACAACATATTGTGATTAAATGTGAGGTGTCCGCAGGATTTGGCGTGATCAGTCTGTGGATAACACCAGATGTTGTCTGATAAGTCGGTGGAAAACACCATGTAGTTCCATGAAATCCCAAAAAGTTGTTGCCAGACCCGTGATCTTGGGTCATTAAGAATGCACGGTAACGACGAGAACATGACAACAAGGGGCGACAAAGAACCCCACGGCAATAAGCAGGTTTCATACAGGCCTTGTCATTACCGAACGAAGAGATCCGGCGCGTGAGCGAGCAGACATCCCCCCAGGTGGCGCGCGCAGCTGGACATACCCGGCAACGGGACGATGGCGGCGGATTGAGTAGTGGCAGCTAACTCAATCCGCCGTTTTCAGTTTAAAGGCCCGATTTTCGGGCGCGTAGGTTTAGAAGGGTCAACGGGACAGTGGTTCTGAGTTTTACAGGCGAACACACCCAAAAGGTGGACGGTAAGGGGCGCATGTCGATCCCTGCCGATTTTCGTCGTGTACTCGAAACGCAAGACCCCGAGTGGACCGAAGGCCTGAACCCCCGCATGTATTTGCTCTATGGCGACCATCTCAAGAACGAGTTGCACGTCTACACGGTTGAGGAATTTGGCGCGTTGGTTGCACAGATCAACGCCATGCCAAAGGGCTCGCCTGCAAAGAAGAAATTATCGCACCTCTATATCGGTCAATCCATGAAGATGGAGATCGACAAGGACGGGCGCACGGTGATGCCAATTCGTCAGCGCGAAAAGCTGGGCCTGAAAGACGGCGAGCTCTATTTCCGCGGCGTCGGCGATCACTTTGAAATTTGGAAGGCCGAGACCTTTACGGAAACAGTTGCCGAGGATATGACCTCGTGGCTGGACGCGCAGGGCGATGACTTTGATCCGCTCTCACTTTTGGATGCAGGGTAGGAAAAATCTGATGTCAGCTGCCACTGAAACATCCCCTCATATTCCGGTTCTGATCCGCCCGCTGATTGCGGCGGTATCCCCTGTCACTGGTGTTTGGCTTGACGGCACGTTTGGCAATGGCGGCTATACCCGTGAGTTGCTGGCGGCTGGTGCTGACAAGGTGATTGCCGTTGATCGTGATCCTGTTGTTTTTGAGATGGCTGCCGCATGGATTGATGGATTCGGTGACCGCATCGAGACCGTGCAGGGCGAATTTTCCAAGCTAGATCAATACGCAAGCAACCTCGACGGGATTGTCCTCGATCTGGGTGTCTCCTCTATGCAGCTTGATATCGCGGAGCGCGGATTTTCGTTCATGCGCGACGGGCCGCTTGATATGCGGATGTCGCAGACAGGGCGCACCGCGGCAGATATCTGCAATGAGGCTGATGAGGAAGAAATCGCATCGATCATCTATCTTTACGGTGAAGAACGCGCGTCGCGCCGCATCGCGAAGGCGATTGTGATGAACCGCCCGCTGACCTCGACGTTGCAATTGGCGTCGATTGTGGCGGGCTGTTTGCCGCGTGCAAAGCCGAACCAGAGCCACCCTGCGACCCGCACATTCCAAGCGTTGCGTATTGCTGTGAACAATGAATATGGCGAATTGGCCGAAGGGTTGATGGCGGCAGAACGCGCGCTCAAGCCCGGTGGTCAATTGGCCGTGGTGACATTTCATTCGGTCGAGGACCGCATGGTCAAACGCTTCCTTCAGGCCCGCTCTGGCGGTATGGCGAACGCCAACCGCTATGCGCCCGAAGTCGAGCAAGAGGTTGCCGCCTTCCGCGTGGAAAAGCGCAAGGCGATTGGGCCTGACGCGCAAGAACTTGATGAAAATCCTCGCTCGCGCTCTGCCAAATTGCGCGTCGCGATCCGGACGGATGCCCCCGCGATGGCGATTGATCCCGCCAAGTTGGGCATGCCGATGATGAATAAAGGGAGCAGATAGATGCGCAGCATTCTTTTTGTTTTGGCTGGTTTGATGGTCATGGGGCTCGCGTTTTGGTCCTATCAGGAAAACTATAAAACCCGCGACGTGATCTCGGATGTGCGCGCCTTGAACGCGCAGATTGGCAATAGCCACGAGCGTTTGGGTATGTTGCGGGCCGAATGGGCCTATCTGAACCGTCCTGACCGCCTGACCGATCTGGCGGAATTGAACTTTGAGCGTTTGGGCTTGTTGCCTTTGATGCCCGATGGCTTTGGCCGCGTGGATCAGGTGATCTATCCGATCCCGGACGTCTTGCCGATCATCGTGCCAATTGAAGTTGGCAGCACCCCAGCGACAGTAGAAGGGGAGGAGGCACTATGATCCGCACGCCGCTCCGCCCGCTTGCCCGTATTCTGAAAGCGCGCGAAAAGGGTGAGAACCCTGATGCGATTGAGGCCGAAAACATCCGTCTGCGCCGTGAAGATGTGCGCGACAAATCCCGTATGCGCGCCGAGGGCCGATTGCTGGTCATGGGCGCTGCGTTCGCCTTGGCCTATGGCGCGATTGGCGTGCGTATGGGGGCGCTGGCGGGGACCGTGCCCGAAGAGCCGCAGTCAACCACTGTGGGTAATCCGATCATCGGCCAACGTGCCGATATTGTTGACCGTAACGGGCGGATTTTGGCGACGAACCTTGAGACACACGCGCTCTATGCCCACCCCAAAGACATGGTTGATCCTGTGCAAACGGCCCATGAGCTAGCGCAGATTTTCCCAGAGTTAAAAGAAGAGCAGCTTGTGAAAGATTTCACAGGTGCGCGTAAATTCGTCTGGATTCGTAGGCAGTTAAGCCCCGAGCAAATGCAGCAAGTGCATGATATCGGTAGCCCCGGTCTGGTGTTTGGCCCGCGCGAAATGCGTCTCTATCCAAACGGCGCGATTGCGTCGCATATCCTTGGTGGGGCCTCTTATGGCCGCGAAGGTGTGGCCAGCGCCGAGGTGATTGGTGTGGCGGGTGTCGAGCGTAAATTCGACGAATATCTGCGTGATCCTGCCAATGAGGGTGCGCCGCTGGAGTTGTCGATTGATCTGACCGTGCAAGCTGCCGCTGAAGAAGTGCTCGCAGGTGGTATGTCGATCATGAACGCCAAAGGTGCGGCCTCTGTTTTGATGGATGTGCATACGGGCGAAATTATTTCTATGGTGTCATTGCCTGACTTTGACCCCAACAACCGCCCACAGGTTTTGCTGACGGGTGACCAATCCGATAGCCCTTTGTTTAACCGTGCGGTGCAGGGCGTCTACGAGCTTGGCTCGACGTTCAAGATTTTTGCCGTGGCGCAAGCGATGGAGCTTGGTCTCGTGAACCCTGACACGATGATCAACACGCGCGGCCCGCTGCAATGGGGCAAATTCCGCATCCGCGATTTCCACGATTATGGGGCAACTTTGTCGGTGACTGACGTGATCGTGCAATCATCCAACATCGGTACTGCGCGTATTGCGATGGATATCGGTGCGCCGCGCCAGCAAGACTTCCTGCGCAGCTTAGGCTTTTTTGAGGCGACACCTGTTGAGCTGCAAGAGGCCCCTTCAGGTGCGCCGCTCTTGCCGCGCAACTGGTCGGAATTGTCAACGATGACAGTCTCTTACGGTCACGGCCTGTCTGCGTCGCCGTTGCACCTCGCAGCAGCCTATTCCTCGGTTCTGAATGGCGGAACACGGGTTTATCCAACGTTGCTGCACCGTGAAAATGTGCAGACTGGCCCACGCGTTGTGCGTGCCGAAATTTCGCAGCGTGCGCGCGATATGCTCCGCCAAGTGGTTGTGCGCGGCACGGCGTCCTTTGGTGAGGTCGAAGGCTATGAGGTAGGTGGCAAAACAGGTACAGCTGACAAGCCAAAAGAGAACGGTGGCGGCTACTACAAAGACAAGGTTATCGCGACCTTCGCCTCTGTTTTCCCCGCCAATGATCCGCAATATGTACTGATCGTGACGTTTGACGAGCCATCGGAAAACTCTAGCGACACACCGCGCCGCACGGCAGGGTGGACAGCTGTTCCCGTGGCAGCAGAGATGATCCGTCGCGTTGCACCGCTACTTGGGATGAGACCGCAAGTGGACAGGACCGAGCCGATAGGTGTAACACTCACCTCAAACTAATTCGAGTGGGTGACATGGCCGAAATTTCCAAAACGTTGACCGATCTGGGCTTAACTGCCGCAGGGGGCCGCGAGGCAACTATTACAGGGATTACGGTTGATAGCCGCGCGGTAAAAGAGGGCATGTTGTTTGCCGCTTTGCCAGGTGTGAAGGTGCATGGTGCCGCGTTTATCGGCACGGCATTGGCGCAGGGGGCTACGGCGATTTTGACCGATGCCAAGGGGGCCGCTCTGGCAGCCGACGCATTGGCCGCCTCTAATGCCGCCGTGATCGTGGCCCAAGACCCCCGCCAAGCCTTGGCGCAAACAGCGAGCCTGTGGTTTGGCCCGCATCCGGGCACCGTGGTGGCCGTTACTGGCACCAATGGCAAAACCTCCGTCAGCACATTCGCCCGCCAGATTTGGGAGGAGTTGCAGATCCCAGGCGTGAACCTTGGCACCACAGGGGTCGAAGGCGCGTGGTCACATCCGCTTAAGCACACAACGCCGGAGCCGATCACCTTGCACCGCGTTATGGCCGAGGCCACGGCCGAGGGGATCACCCATGTCGCGATGGAGGCGTCCTCGCACGGGCTTGATCAGCGCCGCCTTGATGGCGTGATTTTGGCTGCGGCTGCGTTCACGAATTTCACCCAAGACCACTTGGATTATCACGAAACATTCGAGGCCTATTTTCAAGCGAAGATGGGTCTGTTCACGCGCGTTTTGCCCGATGACGCCGTGGCGGTGATCAACCTTGATGACCCCAAGGGCGTGCAAGTCGCAGGCATTTGTGCGAAGCGCGGCCAAGAGGTCATCAGTGTCGGTCGACACCCAAAGGCGCGTCTGCGTCTGACAGGTCAACGGTTTGACGAGACGGGCCAAGACCTGCTGTTTATGTGGCAGGGCGAGGCGCATCAGACGCGGCTAAATCTGATTGGTGGTTTCCAAGCGGATAATGTTTTGCTGGCCGCTGGTCTGGTGATTGCAGCGGGAGCGGACGCGGATTCCGTGTTTGAGACATTGCCGAATCTCTCCACCGTGCGGGGACGTATGGAGCTGGCAGCGCGGCGTGAAAACGGTGCGTCTGTCTTTGTCGATTACGCCCATACGCCCGACGCGATTGCGACAGCACTGAAGGCGATGCGCCCGCATGTGATGGGTCGGATCGTGGCGATTGTTGGCGCTGGTGGCGACCGTGATGTGGGCAAGCGTCCCTTGATGGGCGCTGCCGCAGCTGAGTTTGCCGACGTTGTCATCGTGACCGACGATAACCCGCGTTCAGAAGAGCCAGCAAGCATTCGTGCGGCGGTGATGGCAGGGGCGCTTAATGGCACTGGTACACCCAGCGTGACCGAGATCGGCGACCGCGCCGAGGCGATTTTGCGCGGTATTGATGCGCTTGGGGCAGGGGATGCCTTGTTGATTGCGGGCAAGGGACACGAGAGCGGACAGACTGTCGGCGACGTGACTTTGCCATTTGATGATGTGGAGCAGGCCAGCGTTGCTGTCGCCGCTTTGGAGGGCAGGATATGAGCGCGCTTTGGACGAAGGACGAGGCCGTTGCGGCCACGGGCGGGGTAAGCGCCTCTGATTGGACCGCCACTGGTGTGTCGATCGATACTCGCACTATTCTGGCCGGCGATTTATTTGTCGCCCTGAAGGATATCCGCGACGGACATGACTTTGTCGCCTTGGCATTGGAAAAGGGGGCTGCAGCCGCCATGGTCACGCATCGCCCCGAGGGTGTTGCGGTAGACGCGCCGTTGCTGATCGTAGATAACGTCTTGGAAGCGCTAGAGAAATTGGGTATTGCCGCGCGGTCACGCACGACAGCAAGGGTTGTCGGCGTCACGGGATCGGTCGGGAAAACCTCGACCAAAGAAATGCTGCGCGCTGTTTTGGCGCCGCAAGGCAAAACCCATGTTGCGGAAGCGTCTTATAACAACCACTGGGGCGTTCCGCTGACCCTCGCACGGATGCCCGCAGACGCGGATTTCGCGGTGATCGAGATCGGCATGAACCACCCCGGAGAGATCGCACCATTGTCAAAAATGGCCGCACCGCATGTGGTCATGATCACCACCGTGGCCGCCGCGCATCTGGAGGCATTCGAGAATGTCGAAGGCATTGCAATCGAAAAGGCAGCGATCATGGACGGGCTCGTTGCGGGAGGCGTTGCCGTCTTAAACGCAGATATCCCGACCGTCGGCGTGCTGACCGATTACGCCACGGCGAAATCTGTGCCAACGATCATGTTCGGCGTACACGGCAGCGATTGGGCGGCCAAAGATATGCGCTTGACGGATGAAGTCACAGTCGTGACCGCCGCCCATGGTGATACCGAATACCTGTTCAAACTCGCTGTACCGGGACGTCACTTTGCCATGAATGCAGTGGGCGTTTTGGCGGTCGTGGAGGCCGTGGGCGGTGATCCCGTGCAAGCGGCTATGGATATGAATACTTGGGTCCCCCCTGGTGGGCGCGGCACGCGTGAGGTGGTGGTACTTGATCCCGCCATTTCGGGCGACGCGATCGATTTGATCGATGATGCGTTTAATGCAAACCCGACCTCGATGACTGCGTCGCTCGAAATTCTTGCAGCTGCCAAACCGCGTGACGGCGTGGGCCGGATCATGAAGGGGCGGCGCATTGCGATCCTTGGGGATATGTTAGAGCTAGGGCCATCAGAATTTGAAATGCATCGCGCAATCGCGCACGACAAGCATCTGCAATCGTTGGATATTGTACATTGCGTAGGGCCACGGATGCAGCACCTGCACGAAGTGCTATCAGAGGCGCAGCGCGGCATCTGGGCCGAAGATGCCGCCGCGATGTGCGCACAAATTCGCAAGCTGGTGGACGCCGGCGATGTTGTGCTCGTGAAAGGCTCGAAGGGCAGTAAAGTCAGCTCAGTCGTTGACGCTATCCGTAAATTGGGGCATCGCAGGGCTTAGGCTTTGGACGCGTAAGAAGGTTTTAATATATGCTTTACTGGTTAACCGCACTTTCAGACGGCGGCGATTTCTTTAACCTCTTTCGCTACATCACGTTTCGGGCGGGTGGTGCGTTTATCACAGCGCTCGTGTTCGGGTTTATCTTTGGTTTGCCGCTGATCAATGTGCTGCGTCGCAAGCAGGGCAAAGGACAACCGATCCGCGGTGACGGCCCTGAAGGGCACTTTGCGAAGGCGGGCACACCGACGATGGGTGGCTTGCTGATCGTCGGGGCGCTGACGTTCTCTACGCTGCTTTGGGCGCGTCTGGATAATCCGTTTGTCTGGATGGTTCTGTTTGTCACGCTGGCGTTTGCGGCCATTGGTTTTGCCGACGATTACGCCAAGGTTTCCAAGCAAAACACCGCAGGCGTGTCTGGTAAGGTGCGGTTATTGCTAGGTCTTTTGATTGCGGCGATTGCGGGCTATTGGGCCGCGCAATACCATCCTGTTGAGTTAACAAACCAACTTGCGGTGCCGATTTTCAAGAATGTTCTGATCAATATGGGTTTCCTGTTTATCCCGTTTTCGGTGATCGTGATTGTGGGCGCTGCCAATGCGGTCAACCTCACGGACGGCCTTGATGGGCTTGCGATTATGCCCGTGATGATTGCGGCTGGCACATTCGGGATCATCGCCTATGTGGTTGGTCGCGTTGACTTTTCCGAAGAGCTTGGCCTGCATTACGTGCCTGATTCAGGCGAAATTTTGATATTTTGTATGGCGCTGATCGGCGGCGGTTTGGGCTTCCTTTGGTACAACGCCCCACCTGCGGCGGTCTTTATGGGTGATACAGGTTCGCTTGCTTTGGGCGGTGCCTTGGGCGCGATTGCGGTGGCGACAAAGCACGAGATCGTTCTGGCAATTGTCGGCGGTTTGTTCGTCGTGGAGGCGCTCTCGGTGATCATTCAGGTGCTTTACTTCAAGAAGACCGGTAAGCGGGTTTTTCTGATGGCACCGATCCACCACCACTACGAAAAGAAGGGTTGGGCAGAGCCGCAGATCGTGATCCGGTTCTGGATCGTCAGCCTGATTTTGGCGATGATCGGCCTTGCGACGCTGAAAGTCCGTTAACCTTTGCATCCGGTTGCATTAACGATTGACCCGCTGTTAAGCCGTGTCACACACCGTGCACCGCGTGTGCACCAGACGTGCACCGGATTGAGGCGCAAGGCTTGACCGTGAAGGCGAGGCAGGGGCGATATTTTCGGGGATGTTGCCAGAATTGGTGACGGGGCTTTTCGATTTTTGCACGCTGAAAGCCTACGACCCGCAACTTGCCGTGCATGTCCGACACGCCCGCGCAACGTGTTCTCGTCGCTGGAGGCGTCGGCTTGCCTTTATGCCTGCTTTGGTGCCAGTTGGGCGCGGAAAAACAAGGAGCGGCAAATGATTCCAGTTCAAGGGTATGAGGGCAAGACTATTGCCGTTTTAGGGCTAGGGCGGTCTGGGCGTACGGCGGCGTTGGCGTTGGATGCCGGTGGTGCAAAGGCGGTCGTTTGGGATGACGGTGCTGCCGCGCGGGCCGCTGCGGAAGCTGACGGGTTCGAGATCCGTGATTTAACCAAGGCGGGTGGATTTGACGGGGTTGAGCGGTTGATCGTCTCTCCCGGGATCCCGCATTTATACCCTACACCGAATAAGGTGGTCGCGGCGGCTTGGGCGGCGGGCGTGCCTGTGGACAATGATATCGGGCTGTTTTTCCAGTCTTATGCCACCGATGAGTGGGAAGATTTCACGACGATCCCGAAGGTGATTGCGATCACGGGGTCGAACGGGAAATCGACGACCTCGGCGCTGATCCATCATATTTGTGTCGAGAATGGACGCGCGTGCCAGCTTGCGGGCAATATTGGCCGTGGCGTTTTGGATATTGAGCCTGCGCATGACGGCGAGGTCGTGGTGCTGGAGCTGTCCTCCTATCAGACGGATTTGGCGCGCAGTCTGACGCCTGATGTGGCGGTGCTGACGAACATCAGCCCTGACCATTTGGATCGTCACGCGGGGCTTGGCGGGTATTTTGCAGCCAAGCGTCGTTTGTTTGCGGAGGGCGGCCCTGATCGTTGTGTGATCGGCGTCGATGAAATCGAGGGTCAGTTTTTGGCCAATCAGTTGGCAGAAGGTGCGGCTGATGATCGTGTGATCCGTGTGTCGTCAGGTCAGAAGTTGGAGACCGAGGGCTGGACCGTTTTTGCGCGTAAGGGGTTCCTGTCTGAGTACCGCAAGGGGCGGCAGGTGGCGTCGATTGATTTGCGCGCAATTGCGGGGTTGCCCGGGGCACATAATCATCAGAATGCCTGTGCGGCTTATGCGGCGTGTCGGACTTTGGGATTTAGTCCCAAGGGGATAGAGGCCGCGATGCAGTCATTTGGCGGCTTGCCGCATCGCAGCCAAGTTGTGGGCGAAAAGGATGGTGTGCGGTTTGTGAACGATAGTAAGGCCACGAATGTCGATAGTGCGGCCAAGGCGTTGCAGGCGTTTGCGCGGGTGCGTTGGGTCTGCGGTGGTTTGCAGAAAGAGGGCGGGCTTGCGGGGCTTCTGCCGCACGTCGGATCGGCTGCAAAAGCCTATGTGATCGGGCGCGAGGCCGAGGATTTTGCCCGTCAGTTGATTGGTGTCGAGACTGTTGTCTGCACGACGATGGCGGCGGCGGTTGCTGCGGCTGCGAATGATGCCGAAAGCGGCGATGTTGTGCTACTGGCGCCTGCTTGTGCGAGCTTTGATCAATACGATAATTTTGAACAGCGCGGCGATGATTTCATGGCGCAGGTGCAGGCGATTTTGGCAGAGTGAAGATCGTCGCCTTCGCTGTTTTACATGGTGATGTTGCGCAAGATTTTGAAGTTAAGTCGCTTTGATCGCTTGCCCAGCAGCCCAGCCAGATGACCATGCCCATTGGAAGTTGTAGCCGCCGAGCCAGCCTGTGACGTCGACACATTCGCCGATGAAGTAGAGGTTTGGCATGGATTTGGCGGCCATAGTTTTACTGTCGAGGTCGGCTGTGTCAACGCCGCCCAAGGTGACTTCGGCGGTGCGGTAGCCTTCGGAGCCTGTGGGGACTTGAACCCAGTTGCGCAGGTTTTCGCAGATTTCTTCGAGTTTGGCGTCGGACTGGTCGGCTATGGTCCCGCTCATGTCGATGTGGTCGGCGAGGTAGGCCACCAGTTTTGACGGGAATTGCTGGCTGATGATTGTGGTCACCAGCTTGCGGCCGTCGGTTTTGCGGGCGGCCTTAAGATGGCCAAGCAGGTTTGTCCGCGGGATCAAGTCTGTGCTGATCGCGTCGCCGTCTTTCCAGTAGGAAGAAGCTTGCAGGATCGCGGGGCCAGACAGACCGCGGTGGGTGAAAAGCATGGCCTCTTCAAAGGTCGTGCCGTTTGCAGTGACCCTCACGGGCAGGGCGGTGCCTGCGAGGGGTTTGAAGCGTTCGTCGGTGAAGGTGAGCGGGACGAGGGCGGGGCGGGTCTCGATCATGTTGAGGCCAAATTGTGTGGCAATTTGATATGAAAGGTCCGTTGCCCCCATTTTTGGAATGGATTTTCCGCCTGAGGCCATCACGAGGTTGGTGGCAGTGACAGTGTGGGTCTGGTCGTCGCGGGTCAGTGCTACTTGGAAATGCGTTCCGTTGTGGCTGATTTCGCCAACAGATGTATCCAGCCAGAGCTGTGCGCCTTTCATCTCGGTCCGCAGCATGGAGATGATGTCGCGGGCGGTGTCATCGCAGAACAACTGGCCGAGTGTTTTCTCGTGGTAGGCGATGCCGTAAGAGGCCACGAGCGAGATGAAATCCCATTGTGTGTAGCGTTTCAGCGCGGATTTGGCGAAATGCGGGTTCTGGCTCAGGAAATTGGCCGCTGTGGTGTGCATGTTCGTGAAATTGCAGCGCCCGCCGCCAGAGATACGGATTTTCTCGCCCGCTGACTTGGCGTGGTCTACAATAAGCGTGTCCGCGCCCGCTTGGGCCGCGCACATCATGCCTGCGGCACCTGCGCCGATGATGAGGGTTTTTACTTGCATAGCTTGGAGGTGCCGTGAAAACGGGTTTGGCGCAAGGGGGGATATGAGAATGGTGAAGATCTTGTCGGGCGGAATCGGCCGCTGCGCTGTTGACGGCCACGGTGCCTGATGTGCAAAAGGCGGTGGCGTGGAAGTCGCCGCGAAACGGGATGGCAGAGCGACAGACGAGCGCTTGGCCTGAAGAAAAGACGTAAGGGGAACTTATGGGAACGTGGTCAGAGTCAAATTTTGGAAATGATGCCGCATTGGATTTTGCCTTCGGCGTCAACGACATCGGAGCCCTTGAGCGTGCGTTTCGGGCCGTTGATGGGGGTTGGACAGATGCGGATGTGGCCAGCGACGCGCTTGCGGCGGCAGAGTGTGTTGCGGCCATGTTGGGGCATTTGGCCCCTGATTTGCCAGACGATCTCAAGCCGGTTCTTGCCGAAATGGGACCGCCCTCTGACGTGCTCATTGCCGCGGCGAAGGACGCTGTGCGCAAGGTTATGACCAGCTCGGAGCTCTTGGAGCTTTGGTCTGAAGATAATCCCGAGGCATGGCTTGCCGTGAATGAAGGGCTATTGCAGCGCCTGCAAAGCGCTCCCGATCGCGACGCCCTTGCTGCGAGCATCGCGGCCCAGTCGTCGGAGCCATTGGATATCGGGCATAGGTGTCTGATTTGCGGGCGCGGCATTCCCGATGGGGAGCTGAAGGTCGTGGTTTTGGAAGGCGAAATAACGGGCGTGTGGATGATGTCGACGCAATATGCCCATCGTCAATGCCTTGAAACCACATATCCCGCGCCGCATTTTGACGAAGATGGCGGGTTGCATCCCGCACTTGTCGCACAAATGAAGGCATCGCTTGGGTATGATCCAGAGGTCTAGGTGACTTTGCGCCAGTTTTGACATCAGCGCTAATTGTTGTGGAAATCTTTGGCCAATTGGGCTATCGCTGGTGTCAGATCCGAATAATCGGGCGAGTTGAGGCAGTATTGGCGGTAAATCCATGACGGAAATGGTCTATGGCACGGTCCCAGTTTACACTGGTGAACCCATTCTTCCACGATGGTGGCGGACGATTGATAAATGGACAATGTCGTGCATTTTGATCCTTTTCGGGATCGGATTGCTGCTTGGCTTGGCCTCTTCCCCGCCTTTGGCCAGTAAGAACGGTTTGCAGCCGTTTCACTATGTGACGCGTCAGGCGTTTTTCGGTGGTGTCGCGATGATCGTGATGTTTGGGGTGTCGATGATGACGCCGCAGATGGTCCGCCGCTTGGCTGTGATCGGATTTTTGGTATCGTTTATTGCCTTGATGGGGTTGCCGATTTTCGGGACAGACTTTGGCAAAGGCGCGATGCGCTGGTATTCGCTGGGCTTTGCGTCGTTCCAGCCGTCTGAATTCCTCAAGCCGGGATTTGTTGTTGTCGCCGCATGGTTGATGGCCGCGAGTTTTGAGGTTGGTGGCCCTCCCGGCCGCATTTATTCGTTTGTGATGACAGTTGTGATCTGTCTGTTCCTCGCGTTGCAGCCCGACTTTGGTCAAGCCTGTCTGGTGCTTTTCTCATGGGGTGTTATGTATTTTATCGCGGGCGCGCCGATGTTGATATTGGCGGGCATTGCGGGTTTGGTCGTGATCGCCGGCACGTTTGCCTATTCCAGTTCCGAACACTTTGCCCGTCGTATTGATGGTTTCTTGAACCCTGAGGTCGATCCCACGACGCAGCTTGGCTATGCCACAAACGCGATTCGTGAGGGTGGATTCTTTGGCGTGGGTGTCGGTGAAGGCCAAGTGAAATGGTCGCTGCCCGATGCGCATACCGACTTTATCATTGCGGTGGCTGCCGAAGAATACGGCTTGATCTGTGTGCTGATTATCATCGCGCTTTATGGGATCATTGTCGTGCGCTCGTTGTTGCGTCTGATGAAAGAACGTGATCCGTTTATCCGCCTTGCGGGCACGGGGCTTGCTTGTGCCTTTGGTGTGCAGGCGATGATCAACATGGGTGTGGCTGTGCGGTTGCTGCCAGCCAAGGGTATGACGCTGCCATTTGTGTCTTATGGCGGCTCGTCCTTGATCGCGGGGGGCATTGCTATGGGCATGTTGCTTGCGCTGACGCGGACCCGTCCACAGGGCCAGATTGGCGATATTTTGATGCGGAGAACGCGGTGAGCAAGTTACTCGTTATAGCGGCTGGTGGCACGGGCGGGCATATGTTCCCAGCCCAAGCGCTGGCCGAAGCGATGCTGGCGAAGGGGTGGCGTGTCAAGCTGTCAACCGATGAGCGCGGCGCGCGGTATGCGGGTGGGTTTCCTGACGCGGTTGAGATCAGTGTGGTGAAATCCGCAACCTTTGCCCGAGGCGGTATTGCTGCAAAGCTGGCTGTGCCGTTTCGTATTTTGGCGGGGGTTGGTGGTGCGACGTTGCGCATGTTCCGCGAGAAGCCTGACGTTGTTGTGGGCTTTGGCGGCTATCCTGCGATCCCTGCGATGGCGGCGGCTTGGGCATTGCGTATCCCGCGGATGATCCACGAGCAAAACGGTGTGCTGGGGCGCACCAATGCTGTGTTTGCCAAGCACGTGGATCGGGTTGCTTGCGGGATTTGGCCGACGACATTGCCCGCGGGTGTTGAGGGCGTGCATGTGGGCAATCCTGTGCGTGCTGCGGTTTTGGAGCGTGCAGGGGCGGGGTATATTCCGCCTGGCGATTATCCGATGTCGATCCTGATTATGGGCGGATCGCAAGGCGCGCGCATTTTGTCCGATATTGTGCCGCCTGCGATTGATGCATTGCCAGACGAGATACGCCGCAATATCCGTGTGGCCCATCAGGCCCGCGACGAAGATATGGAGCGCGTGGCGACCTATTACGCGGATGCGATGATTACGGCGGATGTGCAGCCGTTCTTTGATGATGTGCCGGTCCGTATGTCCGAGGCGCAACTGGTGATTACGCGCTCTGGTGCATCGACAGTTGCCGATGTGAGCGTGATTGGCCGCCCTGCGATTTTTATCCCCTATGCTGCGGCGACGGGTGACCACCAGACTGCCAATGCACGTCAGTTGGTGGATGCGGGCGCTGCGATTTTGATCCCTGAGGCGATGTTCACGGTGAAAACGCTGGCCGAGCAAATCGAGGCTGTCTTGAGCAATGGGCAGGGTGCCTTGAAGATGGCGCTAGCAGCATTGGCATGCGGAATTCCAGATGCGACGACCCGCCTTGTGGCGCTGGTCGAAGAGCTGGCTGACAAGAAATAAGTATTGAAAGAATAATAAGATGAATGCTGCGGCTACGAAACTCCCTCTTGATGTTGGTGCGATCCATTTTGTGGGGATCGGGGGCATTGGTATGTCCGGTATCGCCGAGGTTCTGATCAATCACGGCTATCAGGTGCAGGGTTCTGACTTGAAGGCCACGCCGATTACCGACCGTTTGGCGACACTTGGTGCGACGATTTTCGAAGGGCAGCGCGCCGAGAATCTGGCGAATGCCGAGGTGGTTGTGATTTCATCCGCGATTAAGCCGGGCAATCCAGAATTGGACGAGGCTCGCGCGAAGGGTCTGCCGATTGTGCGCCGTGCGGAAATGCTGGCCGAATTGATGCGCTTGAAATCGAACGTCGCGATTGCGGGCACCCATGGCAAGACGACGACGACCACGATGGTGGCGGCCCTATTGGATGAGGGCGGGCTTGATCCGACTGTTATTAACGGCGGGATTATTCACGCTTACGGCTCGAACGCACGTATGGGCCAAGGCGAGTGGATGGTGGTTGAGGCCGACGAGAGCGATGGCACGTTTAACCGTCTGCCTGCGACCATTGCCATCGTGACCAACATCGACCCCGAGCATATGGAACATTGGCACACAATCGAGAACCTGCGTCAGGGGTTTTATGAATTCGTGTCGGGGATTCCGTTCTACGGGATTGCTGTGTGCTGCACCGATAATGCCGAAGTTCAGGCGCTTGTCGGCCGTTTGACGGATCGTCGCGTTGTGACTTACGGTTTTAATGCCCAAGCGGATGTGCGTGCGATTAACCTGACCTATAAAGCTGGCGTCGCACACTTTGATGTGGCGTTACAGGCTGAAGGCCTGCTGATTGAAGGCTGCGAATTGCCGATGCCGGGGGATCATAACGTGTCCAACGCGCTGTCGGCTGTGGCTGTTGCCCGTCACCTTGGCATGAAGAAGGACGAAATTCGCACGGCTCTCAAGAAATTCGGTGGTGTGAACCGCCGCTTTACCCGCGTGGGTATCGTCAACGGTGTGACGATCATCGACGATTACGGTCACCATCCCGTTGAGATTACGGCAGTGTTGAAGGCGGCCCGTCAGGCAACCGAAGGCCGCGTGATCGCCGTGCATCAGCCGCACCGTTATAGCCGTTTGCATCACCACTTTGATGAATTCTGCGCGTGTTTTAACGATGCGGACGTCGTGGGGATTTCTGATGTTTACGCCGCTGGCGAAGAGCCGATTGAAGGTGCGACCCGCGATGATCTGGTCGCGGGGCTGGTCCGTCATGGGCACCGTCATGCGCGTGCTGTCACAAGCGAGGACGATCTGGAGCGCTTGGTCCGTGAACAGGCGAAACCGGGTGATATGGTTGTTTGCCTTGGGGCAGGGACGATCTCGGCTTGGGCAAATGCGTTGCCTGCGCGATTGGAAAAGTGACGGGATCGCTTATCATAGGGTGCCTTTGGGTTTTGGTCGCCACGTTTACGGCCATGTTGCCGATGCGGCGTCAGTATCCGTTGGGGGTGACCCTATTGATTGCCGCACCTGTTTTGATCGTTTGGATCGGGTTTGATTACGGCTGGATCGCGGCGGTGTTGGCCTTGGCTGCGTTCGTCTCGATGTTCCGCCGTCCGTTGATGTATTTCTACGCCCGCGCGAAGGGTGAAACGCCGCAGGTGCCGCGATGATGTCGCTTATCGCCGTCGCGGTGTGGTTGATCGTGGCCAATGTGGTTGCGATGTTTCCTTCCAAAGATTTGCACTGGCGCTTTGCCTATATGATGATCGCGATTGGTGTGCCGATTTTGGGGTGGGTGACCTATGAGAATGGCCCATGGGTCGGGTTGTTTGCGCTGGCGGCGGGGGGCTCTGTCTTGCGCTGGCCGCTGATCTATTTGACGCGCTGGTTGCGCCGCGTTATGCGCCGCACATGATAATGAATTTACCAGATGTGCGGGGCGTTTTGACCCCTGATCGCCCCTTGGCTGACCTGACGTGGATGCGTGTAGGCGGACCTGCGGATGTATTGTTCCAGCCTGCGGATGTTGATGATCTGGCGCAGTTTCTGGCGGCGCTTGATCCCTCGGTGCCCGTGTTTCCGATGGGCGTGGGATCGAACCTGATTGTGCGCGACGGTGGGATTTCAGGTGTTGTGATCCGCTTGGGCCGTGGGTTTAACGGGATCACGATTGACGGCGATGTCGTGACGGCTGGAGCTGCGGCGCTGGACGCGCATGTGGCGCGCAAAGCCGCCGAAGAGGGGCTGAACCTCACATTCCTGCGCACTATTCCGGGCACGATTGGTGGCGCTGTGCGGATGAATGCGGGGTGCTATGGCGATTATATGGCCGATGTTTTGCAGTCGGTGACGGTTGTGATGCGTGACGGGTCAGTGGTCGAGGTGCCTGCGGGTGATCTGCAATTGGCCTATCGCAGCTCTGTTTTGCCTGACGGTGCCGTGGTGGTTGCCGCGAAGATGGTCGCCCCTCACGAGGCGTCTGATGTGCTGGAGGCGCGGATGGTCGCGCAGTTGGCCAAGCGCGACGAGAGCCAGCCGACGAAGGACCGCACGGCGGGGTCAACTTTCCGCAACCCTGCTGGGTTTTCCTCAACAGGGCGTGCCGATGATGTGCATGATTTGAAGGCTTGGAAGGTGATTGACGACGCAGGCATGCGAGGTGCCACGCTTGGTGGGGCCATCATGAACGTCAAACATTCCAACTTTTTGACCAACGCGGGGGGCGCCACTGCCGCTGATTTGGAAGATTTGGGCGAATTGGTTCGGAAAAAGGTTTACGATTCCAGTGAGATCACGTTAGAGTGGGAAATTATGCGAATAGGCAACCGCTAGGGGTCCTGTTTCGCTGATACTACAATATTTTGCCCCAAGGCAGGGGTGGCATAAAGAACTGACAGGCCAAAAAAGGTCTGCGTAATAAGGTGGTGGGTATGTCGAGCAGGGCAAACCCGAAAGTTGTTGTTTTGATGGGTGGACCGTCAGCGGAGCGCGAAGTTTCGTTGAGTTCGGGCACCGAATGCGCGGCAGCTTTGCGGGTATCAGGATGTGATGTGATCGAGGTCGATGCTGGCCGCGATCTCGCTTTGCGTTTGATGGAAATCGCACCCGATGTTGTTTTCAACGCGCTCCACGGTCGTTGGGGCGAGGATGGTTGCGTTCAAGGTTTGCTGGAGTGGATGCAGATCCCTTACACGCATTCCGGTGTTCTGGCCTCGTCGCTGGCGCTTGATAAGCAGCGCACGAAGGCTGCGTATCGTTCAGTTGGATTGCCTGTGGTCGAGAGCGTGATTGTTCCCAAGGCTGATGTGTCCAAGGCGCATGTGATGCCGCCCCCTTATGTGGTGAAGCCGAATAACGAAGGGTCCAGCGTCGGGATTTATCTGGTGGCGGCTGATGCCAAGGCCCCGCCTGCGATGGCGGACAACATGCCCGAGATGGTCATGGTCGAGGCCTACGCGGCGGGCCGTGAATTGACGACGACGGTCATGGGTGATCGCGCTTTGGGTGTGACCGATATTATTGTGGACGGCTGGTACGACTATGATGCGAAATATAAGGCCGGTGGTTCGCGCCATGTTGTGCCTGCAGATATTCCGCAAGAGATTACAGACGCCTGTTTGGATTACGCGTTGCGTGCCCATAAGGTTTTGGGCTGCCGTGGTGTGAGCCGCACGGATTTCCGCTGGGATGAGAGCAGGGGCGTTGCGGGGCTGATCTTGCTGGAGACCAACACGCAGCCGGGGATGACGCCGACATCGCTGGCCCCCGAGCAAGCAGCACATGCGGGAATTTCGTTCCCCGAGTTGTGCCGCTGGATGGTGGAGGACGCGTCTTGCAACCGTTGAGTGCGCCACGCCGCCCGCGCGCCTTGCCCCGCGATCCCGCACCGTCCAAGTGGAAGTATCGCTATCAACGCTGGATGCTGACGCCGGGTGTGCGCGGATTGATCCGCATCGGAGTGCCTTGTGCGCTGGTCGGGATCATCGCGGTGAGCTGGTATAGCCACGGGTCGAACAAAGAGATGGTTGCCGCGACATGGGAAGAGGCGAAGGCCGCGATCCAGCATCGCCCTGAGTTCATGGTTTCGGGCATGGAGGTTGTGGGCACGGACGAGCAATTGGCCAATTTGATTACCGCCACTGTGCCGCTGGAATTTCCTGCGTCTTCGTTTGATCTTGATCTGGAAGGTATCCGCACAAAGGTTGAAGTGCTGGACGCTGTGCGCTCTGCGCGGGTCCGCATTGGTGAGGGCGGACAGTTGCAGATTGACGTGACCCCACGTGTTGCAGTTGCCGTTTGGCGCGACGGGAATACCTTGCGGCTTATTGATGAAGAGGGCACCTTTGCGGGGCTGATCGAGAGCCGCTCGGATCGGCTTGATCTGCCACTTATCGCGGGTGATGGCGCACAAGATCATATTGAAGAGGCGCTTTCGCTGTTCCGCGATGCCAAGCCTTTGCAGGAACGTTTCCGTGGATTGGTACGGATGGGCGAGCGTCGTTGGGACGTTGTGCTTGATCGTGACCAGCGCATTTTGCTGCCCGCCGAGAACGCCGTGGCAGCGCTTGATCGTGTGATTGTATTGCAGCAGGCCAGCGATTTGCTGGATAGAGATGTGGCCGTTGTCGATATGCGCAACGCCGACCGACCAACAGTCAGAGTAAACAAAGAAGCCGCCGGTGCATTACACCGCGCAGGACAAATAGAGGCGGACAACTAAAATGGGTGATCTATACGATAGCCAACGCGCCATGCGGAATATGCGCAAAGCAGCAATGCAACGCGGTGTGATTGCGATTTTGGACATTGGGACAAGTAAGATTGCTTGTTTGGTGCTGCGCTTTGATGGTCCGGGCACGTTTCGCGATGCGGATGGTGTGGGATCATTGGCGGGGCAGTCGTCGTTCCGCGTGATTGGTGCCGCAACAACCCGCTCACGCGGTGTGAAATTCGGCGAAGTTGACGCAATGCAAGAGACCGAGCGGGCGATCCGCACGGCGGTGCAAGCGGCGCAAAAGATGGCGAATGTGCGTGTAGATCACGTGATCGCCTGTATTTCCGGTGGTCGCCCGAAGTCTTACGGCCTTGATGGCGCTGTTGATATTGCCAACGGCTTGGTGACCGACGGCGATATTGGTCGCGTGATGGCGGCCTGTGATGTGCCTGATTATGGTGCGGACCGTGACGTGCTGCACGCGCAGCCGGTAAATTTTGCGCTCGATCACCGCTCTGGCATGGCTGATCCGCGTGGCCAGATTGGCAATCAGTTGAACTGCGATATGCATATGCTGACGGTAGATAGTGTCGCGTTGCAGAATATCTTCTTTTGTATCAAGCGTTGCGATCTGGAACTCGCCGGAATTGCGTCGAGTGCTTATGCCTCGGGGATTTCGTCGTTGGTGGAGGATGAGCAGGAGCTTGGTGCTGCGTGTATCGACCTTGGTGGCGGGTCCTCTGGCATTTCGGTCTTTATGAAAAAGCATATGATCTATGCCGATGCGGTGCGCATGGGGGGCGATCACGTCACAAGCGATATTTCGATGGGGCTGTCGGTGCCGATGGCCACGGCCGAGCGGATCAAGACATTCTACGGCGGCGTTGTGGCCACGGGGATGGATGACCGCGAGATGATCGAGATTGGTGGCGACACGGGCGATTATGAGCATGACCGCCGCACGGTGAGCCGTGCCGAATTGATCGGTATTATGCGCCCGCGTGTTGAAGAGATTTTGGAAGAGGTCCGCGTGCGTCTGGACGCCGCTGGCTTCGAGCATTTGCCAAGCCAACAAATTGTGCTGACGGGGGGCGCGAGCCAGATTCCGGGCTTGGATGGATTGGCGAGCAAGATCCTCGGCCAGCAGGTTCGTCTTGGGCGGCCCTTGCGTGTGCAGGGCTTGCCGCAGGCCGCAATTGGGCCAGCATTTTCGGGCGCTGTGGGACTCACTTTGTTCGCAGCTCACCCTCAAGACGAGTGGTGGGACTTTGAGATTCCCGCTGACAATTACTCGGGGCGGTCCCTGAAACGGGCCGTAAAGTGGTTTAAGGACAACTGGTAATACGCGATATCTTGCCTAGTCGTCCAAATACGGCAGAAATTCACGAAAAAACCCCCACATTTGGTAGGTATTTTGTGATTTCTGCGTGACCTGCGAGGCCGATGTGTCTAATGTCGGTTCAAAGTATAGACGAATGCCCGGTGGGACGGGCCCCATTAAGCATAGGCGGACAGAGCAATGACATTGAACCTCTCCATTCCCGGTCAGGACGAACTGAAGCCCCGGATCACCGTATTTGGTGTTGGTGGTGCTGGCGGTAACGCGGTCAACAACATGATCGACAAAGAGCTGGATGGGGTCGAGTTCGTTGTTGCGAACACAGACGCTCAGGCGCTGCAGCATGCCAAAGCATCTGCGCGCATCCAAATGGGTATCAAAGTAACCGAGGGTCTGGGAGCTGGTGCGCGTGCGACGGTTGGTGCGGCCGCTGCCGAGGAAAGCATCGAGCAAATCGTTGACCACCTTGCTGGCGCTCATATGTGTTTCATCACGGCTGGTATGGGCGGCGGTACAGGCACGGGCGCGGCACCGATCATCGCTCAGGCTGCACGTGAACTTGGTGTTCTGACGGTCGGTGTTGTGACTAAGCCGTTCCAGTTCGAGGGTGCCAAGCGCATGAAGCAAGCCGAGGAGGGCATTGAGGCCCTGCAAAAGGTTGTTGATACGCTGATCATCATTCCAAACCAGAACCTGTTCCGTCTGGCGAATGAAAAGACAACATTCACCGAAGCCTTCCAGCTTGCTGATGATGTGCTTTATCAAGGTGTTAAGGGCGTGACTGACCTGATGGTCCGTCCGGGCCTCATCAACCTCGACTTTGCTGACGTTCGTGCCGTAATGGACGAAATGGGCAAGGCGATGATGGGCACAGGCGAGGCCGAAGGCGAAAACCGCGCTATCGAAGCTGCCGAGAAGGCGATTGCAAACCCACTGCTTGACGAGATTTCTCTCGAAGGTGCACGCGGCGTTCTGATCAACATCACGGGTGGCTACGACCTCACATTGTTCGAACTTGACGAAGCTGCAAACAAAATCCGCGAGAAGGTCGATCCGGAAGCCAACATCATCGTCGGTTCAACGCTGGATACAGCAATGGAAGGCCGTATGCGCGTTTCCGTTGTGGCGACTGGTATTGATGCGGCAATCAAGCGTGATGAAATGCCACTGCCACGCCGCTCAATGGCCTCTCCTTTGAGGCCACAAGCGGCTGTTGAAGAAGCACCAGCACCACGTGCCGCTGCACCAGTTGCAGCACGCGTTGCGCCTGCTGCGGCACCTGTGATGCAAGAACGCGCACCAGCGCCAGCACCACAATCGCGCACCTTGTTCGAGGACATGGACGAGGAAATGCAGCCTGAGGAATTCGAAGAAGATTTCGGTGGTATCCACGAGGCCTTCGCTGAGGACGATTCGAATGAATTGCCACCGCCAGCCTACACACCACGCGCAGAGCCACGTCTTGAGCCAACAGAATCCTTTGTCGCTCCTCGCGCTCCAACTGCTGGCACTCCTTCGCCAGAGGCATTGGCGCGTTTGCAAGCGGCTGTGAACAAAGCACCATTGCAGCAGCGCGCACCAGCGGCCCCAATAACAGCGGAAGGCGAGCGTCCACGTTTTGGTATCAACTCGCTGATCAACCGTATGACAGGGGCTGGCGCACATGAAGCACAACAGCCAAGCCGTGCACAGCCACAGGTGAAAGCGCTGCGCGAAGAGCCAGTGCAGGAGACTGATCCAGAGCAAGAGCGCATCGAGATTCCTGCGTTCCTGCGTCGTCAGGCGAATTAATCCTCCGCGCGTCATTTTGTGACACTAGGTAATACGTTGAAAGGCCACCCAAGCGGGTGGCCTTTTTCGTTGCATTACAATGGCTTGCGAGAATATTTCAGGGGTGTTTCAGACCGTTACAAAGCGTGAATTGAGTGATGCGACCCTTCATACTAGATAATGGTCAACAAAGAATGAAATAATCCGAGGCGCGATTCCGTGCAAACAACAATAAAATCCATCGTGACGTTTGAGGGCATTGGCTTGCATACTGGCCGTGCTGCGACGATTGTCTTGCGTCCTGCGCCAGCGAACACAGGAATTGTGTTTCGCCGTGTTGACGTGGATGTTGCGGACAATGTCCTGCCCGCATTGTGGAACCATGTTGTTGTATCGCCGCTCAACACGCGTTTGACAAACGACGACGGCCTGACCGTTTCCACAATCGAGCACCTCATGGCGGCTTTGTCGGGGACGGGCGTGCATAATGTTGTGATTGATATCGACGGACCTGAAGTGCCGATCATGGACGGTTCTGCCGCCGCATTTGTGCGGGGTATCGTTGAGGCGGGCTTGGCACGTCATGCGGCGCCACTTTTTGCGATCGAGATTCTGCGCGAAGTTGAAGTGGTTGATGGCGCGGCGATGGCCCGTTTGTCCCCTGCGACTAGCCTGCAAATCGAATTCAACATTGATTTTTCTGACGCGGCGATTGGTCATCAGGAAAAAACTTTGAATATGGCGAATGGCACTTTTGTCCGCGAGCTCTGCGATAGCCGCACGTTCTGCCGCAATTCCGACGTTGAAGCAATGCGCTCAAAAGGCTTGGCTCTGGGCGGCACGCTGGAAAACGCTGTGGTTGTTGATGGCGATCAGGTTCTCAGCCCTGGTGGTTTGCGCCATGCGGATGAGGCCGTGCGCCACAAAATGCTCGACGCTTTGGGCGACCTTTACACTGCCGGTGCCCCGATCATGGGCCGCTACATAGGGCAGCGGGCAGGGCATGCGATGACGAACCGTTTGTTGCAGGCATTGTTTGCCGATCCGACGGCGTGGCGGTTGACCCGTTGCGACGCGAAAATCGCCGCAAGATTGCCTGGTGTGGGTGTCAGTAAGGCCGATCTCTACGCCGTTGCGTGACCTTCATTCGGCAGAGTTGATCAACAAGGTGTCAAAAGGCATTTTGCCCCAGATTTTTCTATGCTAGACCCAAATGTAATACGCCGGAGCACGATGCTCCAGAGCGACGTTTGAGGTGCGGGGACAGTCGATGTCAGGAGCCAAGGATCATTTTGGAATGACAGTAAGCCGTTTGGGCTGTGTGTTAGCGCTTGGGCTGGTTGTCGGTTGCGGTAACTACGATCCAGCCAGCACGCCCGGTGCATTGGAACAATATACCGCTGCGGAGATTTTCCAGCGCGGTGAATATGAGTTGGAGCGCGGCAAGCCTTCCGACGCGGCGATTTACTTTGGCGAGATCGAACGCCTGTACCCTTATTCGGATTTTGCCAAGCGTGCGCTGATTATGCAGGCCTATTCTTTCCATAAGGATAAGGACTATCCAAACAGCCGCTCAGCCGCTCAGCGCTATATCGACTTTTACCCCGCCACCGAAGATGCCGCCTATGCGCAGTATTTGTTGGCGCTGTCCTATTACGATCAGATTGACGAAATTGGCCGCGATCAGGGGCTGACGTTCCAAGCGTTGCAGGCTTTGCGTGCCGTGATTGAGCAGTACCCAGACACCGAGTATGCACGTTCGTCGATTTTGAAGTTTGACTTGGCGTTTGACCACTTGGCCGCCAAAGAGATGGAAATTGGCCGCTATTACCTCAAGCGCAAGCATTACACCGCCGCCGTGAACCGATTCCGTATCGTGGTTGAGGATTTCCAGACGACATCGCATACCGCAGAAGCCTTGCACCGCTTGGTTGAGGCCTATCTGGCGCTTGGCCTGACTGATGAGGCACAGACCGCTGGTGCAATTTTGGGCCATAACTATCAGTCAACCGAATGGTATCAGGATAGCTATGCGCTGCTCACAGGGCAGGGGCTTGAGGTGAAATCGTCGGGCGATAACTGGTTGGCCTCGATCTATCGTCAGGTTCTGCGCGGTGAGTGGTTGTGATCGGGAGATGGGTTAAAACCCATCCTAAGCAAACATGCTTCGCCACATAGATATTCGTGACATGCTCATTATTGATCGGTTGGAACTGTCGTTCCAGCCGGGATTAAATGTGCTTACGGGTGAGACCGGCGCAGGTAAATCGATTCTCTTGGATAGTCTTGGGTTCGTTTTGGGCTGGCGTGGTCGCGCCGAATTGGTCCGTGCGGGTGCCGAGCAGGGCGAAGTAACGGCGGCGTTTGATTTGCCTGTCGGCCATGCGGGGCGTGCCGTTTTGGACGAGGCGGGGATTGAGGTTGAGGACGGCGAAGTGATTTTGCGCCGCATCAACACCCGCGACGGACGCAAGACTGCGTGGATCAATGATCGTCGGGTGAGTGGCGAGGTGCTGCGCAATCTGTCCGAGACTTTGGTGGAGCTACATGGGCAACACGATGATCGGGGGCTGCTGAACCCGCGCGGGCATCGTTTGATGCTGGATACCTTTGCTGGCCTTGAGGTGGATATCGAGAAATGTCGTGCAGCTTGGCGGGCTTTGTCAGTGGCTGCGAAGGCGTTGAAGGCCGCCGAGGCGCGTGTGGCCGAGGCCCGCGCCGAGGAAGAGTATTTGCGCCATGCGGTGGCTGAGTTGGATGCGCTGATGCCGCTTGCGGGCGAAGAGGCGACATTGGATACCCAGCGCCGTTTGATGCAGGCCGCCGAGAAGATCCGCGAAGATATTGTGAAGGCGCGCGAGGCGATTGGCTTGCAAGGTGCCGAGGGGGCTGTGTCGGATGCAGTGCGCTGGTTGAACGGTGTCGCGAGCAAAGCCGAGGGTGGTTTGGACAGTGCCTTGGAGGCGCTTGAAAGGGCGGCTATGGCGTTGGATGAGGCGCAGGGCGGTGTCGAGGAATGTCTCGATCAGCTGTCGTTCAATCCGTCAGAGTTGGAAGACGTCGAGGAGCGCTTGTTCGCGATCCGTGGTTTGGCGCGGAAGCACAATGTGCTGGCTGACGAGCTAGGTCCGTTTGCAGATGAGCTACGCTCTCGCTTGGGCCTCTTGGATGGAAGTGCCAAGGAATTGAAGGCTTTGCAGGGTGACGTTCAGACCGCACAAGCAGCTTATGATGCGGGTGCAGATCGGTTGAGTGCTGCGCGCAAGCTGGCCGCGAAGAAGCTTGATAAGGCGATGGCGGCGGAGTTGGCCCCTTTGAAAATGGAACGTGCGGTGTTTGTGACAGAAGTCGCAGAAGCCGATGCTGGACCAGAAGGGCGCGATTCTGTGGCGTTTACTGTGGCCACGAACCCCGGAGCACCTGCGGGACCGATCAACAAGATTGCGTCAGGCGGGGAGTTGTCGCGGTTCTTGCTCGCGTTGAAGGTCTGCCTGACGGCGACGGATGCGGGCCTGACGATGATTTTCGACGAGATTGACCGTGGCGTGGGCGGGGCGACTGCTGACGCCGTAGGCCGTCGTTTGGCGGATCTGGCGAAAGGCGGACAGGTTCTGGTTGTGACGCACTCGCCGCAAGTGGCCGCATTGGGTGGTCATCATTGGCGTGTTGAAAAGCGGCAGACGAAGACCGAAACGCTTTCGACAGTGACGCCTTTGGACGCCAATGCACGCATCGACGAGATCGCGCGGATGTTGTCGGGTGATACAATCACCGAGGCTGCAAGGGCAGCAGCGCGGGCGTTGATGCCGTCTTAATTCCGCTGCGGAACCAGCTTGTCCGGGTTCATGATGTTTTGCGGATCAAGCGCGGTTTTGATCGCCCCCATGATGCTCCATGCGTGCCCGTGTTCGGCCTCCATGTAGGCGAGTTTGCCCATGCCGACCCCGTGTTCACCAGTGATCGTGCCGCCCAGTGCGAGGGCGCGTTTGGCCATGCGGGCGGCGAGGGCGACGGCGATGTCGCGCTCTTCGGCGATGTCGGGGTCAATCAAGAGCGCCGCGTGGAAATTGCCGTCGCCGACGTGACCGACGATCGGGCCAGGGATGCCAGAGGCGGCGATATCTGCCTTGGTTTCCAAGAGCGCTTCGGCCAGTCGGGAGATAGGGACGCAGACGTCAGTGACGATAGCGAGCGCGCCTTTACGGGATGCGAGCATGGCGTAATAGGCCTCGTGGCGCATTTTCCACAGGCGGTTGCGGTCCTCTACTTTCGCTGACCATTCAAAGCCTTGACTGCCGTGTTCGGCTGCGATCTCGCCAAAAGTTGCCGCGTCTGCGGCGACGCTCGCGTCTGTTCCGTGGAATTCGAGCATGAGGTGCGGCGCGTCGGCGAAACTGGCCCCCGAGTAGGCGTTTACGGCAAGAGCGGCGTCGCTATCGACCAGCTCGATCCGTGCGACTTGGATGCCCATTTGGATGGTCTCGATGACGGCGTTCACGGCCCCTTCGATGGTGCCGAATGCGCAGATCGCTGACGAGATGGCCTGTGGTTGTCCGTGGAGTTTAAGGGTGATTTCGGTGATTATGCCGAGCGTGCCCTCTGAGCCGACCATGAGGGCTGTGAGGTCATAGCCTGCCGAGGATTTGCGCGCGCGGGTGCCTGTGTGGATAATTTCGCCTGATGCCAGAACCACGGTGAGGCCCATGACGTTGTCGGCCATTGTGCCGTAGCGGACGGTTGTTGTGCCAGAGGCGCGGGTCGCAGTCATGCCGCCAAGTGAGGCGTTTGCACCGGGATCGACGGGAAAGAAAAGGCCCGTATCGCGCAAATGGGTGTTCAGCGCCTCGCGGGTGACGCCCGGCTGGACTTGGACGTCCATATCGGCGGTGTTCACGGCAAGGATTTTGTCCATGCGCGACAGATCAACGGTTATGCCGCCACGGGGTGCAATGCTATGGCCCTCAAGCGACGTACCAGTCCCCCACGGGATGATGGACGTCTTATTGGCCGCGCAGATTTTCACGATCTCCGCAACTTCCTCGGTCGAGGTCGCGTAGGCCACCGCGTCAGGAGGCATGGGCGCGAAATGTGATTCTGAATGACCGTGCAGGGCCAGATCAGACTTGGTCACAGACAGGCGATCCCCTAGAAGGGAGGTGAGGGCGGTGATGGTGGATGCAATCGTCATGCCACACCGTAGCGCGGCAAATGCCGCGGCACCAGAGGCGGAGAGCGTATGGCGGGGTCATTTTTAGCGTGGATGGGTGATGGCGTGACAGGCGTCAAACAAGCCTGTTTGAACGGGCTGAAGCTGATCAAAACGCGCGGGCCTTCGCAGCTGCAATTCTGGTTTATTGCCTTGGCTATCGGGATCGCGTCGGGCTTTGCGGCCGTGTTTTTTCGGCTTGGGATCAATTGGATACAGGGGGTCTTGTATGGAGCAGCCGATCCGTCTCGATTGGCGAGCTTCACCTCACAGCTTGCGTGGTATCAGGTTTTGATTATCCCGATTTTGGGGGGCTTGGCTGTTGGGGTGATCTTGGATCGCTTCACCAATGACGGGCGTGCGCGGTCGGTCAGCGATGTCATCGAAGGTGCCGCGTTGAATGAAGGCCGTGTCGAAGTGCGGCGTGGTTTTGCTTCGGCGCTTGCCAGTTTGATCACCCTTTCGACAGGTGGATCATCGGGCCGCGAGGGGCCTGTGGTGCATTTGGCGGCGGTTTTGTCGACAATGGTGTGCCGCTTGATCCGTGCGAACGGGATCACGGGGCGTGATTTGTTGGGCTGTGCTGTGGCGGCTGCGGTTTCGGCCAGTTTTAATGCGCCGTTGGCGGGGGCCTTGTTCGCGTTGGAAGTGGTCTTGCGCCACTTTGCGGTGCACGCCTTTGCACCGATCGTGATCGCGAGCGTGGCGGGGACGGTGATTAACCGCTTGGCGTTTGGTGATGTGACCGAGTTCGTTTTGCCCGTCCAAAACACACTCGCATTCTATGTGGAATTACCCGCTTTTTTGCTCTTGGGGTTGGTTTGTGGATTTGTCGCGTTCATCCTTATGCGCGCTGTATTCTGGGCCGATGATGTTGGGACAGACCTGCAAAACGCTTTGGGCTTGCCGCGCTATTTGCGTCCGGCGGCGGCGGGCGCATTGCTAGGCGGCTTGGCGATTTTCTGGCCGCATATTATCGGCGTTGGTTACGAGACGATGTCGGACGCGTTGACGGGCAAGATTGTCATGCATGAGGCTATCGTCTTTGCGGTGTTAAAGGTAGTCGCGGTCGCGATCACCTTGGGCGGGCGCATGGGCGGCGGGATATTTTCGCCTTCATTGATGGTGGGGGCTTTGACGGGTTTGGCCTTTGGGATGGTCGCCACAGGGATCTTTCCGACGATGTCGGGAGCCGTCACGATCTATGCTTTGGCGGGGATGGGGGCGGTGGCGGCGGCTGTGCTTGGTGCGCCGATCTCGACCACCTTGATTGTGTTCGAGTTAACCGGCGATTGGCAGACGGCGATGGCCGTGATGGTGTCGGTGTCGCTTTCGACGGCATTGGCATCGAGCCTCGTGGACCGTTCGTTTTTCCTCACGCAATTGGAGCGTCGCAACGTGCATTTGGCTGCGGGACCGCAGGCGTATTTGCTAGCAACCTTCCGCGTGGCAACCGTGATGCGCAAGGTCGGTGGCAAACGTGCTGCGGCGGAGGATGCGTGTTGGGAATTGGTTGAACAGGGTCTCTATATCGACGGGAACGCAACCCTAGAGCGGGCGATGCCGATGTTTGAAGAGGGCAACCACGCCTTTATACCTGTGGTCACACTGGGCGGGGATGATAGCCCGCCCGAGCTATGGGGTGCGTTGTTTCAGGTGGATGCCTTACGCGCAATGAACAAGGCCTTGGCGGCGACCGCCAAGGAGGAACATTCCTAGACCTGTTCGACGGCCACTTTGCCTGTGCTGTAAAATGCGATGTAGTCTTTGATCGCGGAGACGTCTGGCTTTGGCGCCTCGTAGGACCAGCCCGCGTTGGCGATTGGTCCGCTTTTGGCGACGATTGTGAAATAGGTGGCAGCCCCTTTGAACGGGCAGCTAGACGTCTGCTCGGATTGGTCAAGGAATGCCATGGCGATATCGCTGCGCGGGAAGTAGATCACGGGTGGATAATCGCCTTCGGTAAGTTCGAGCGCATTGCTGCTTTCGCCGATCACGGCCCCTGCGGCGCGGATCACCCAAGTGCCAGTTGCGGGACGAACTGAGATGTCTTGTGGCATGTTGGTTTCCTTCGGGTTTGCGGATCAAAGAGGCGCACAGGCGCGTTGCAGCCAAGATGCCGCGTCTGCACTGAGCTCTGTCTCAAGAAGGTGCAACGTAGCCCCATGGTAGCGATCAATCCAGTCCCGTTCGTCATTTGATAAAAGATTTGCGTCAATTAGTCGCTTGTCGAGTGGGACGAGGGTGAGCGTTTCAAAGGCCAGCATGTCGCGGTCGTCGCCGCCAGCGATTGCGGGGGCGGGGATCACAGTAATCAGGTTTTCGATCCGGATCCCAAACGCGCCCTCGCGGTAGTATCCGGGTTCGTTCGAGACAATCATGCCCGCCTCCAGCGGGACGGTCGAGCGGCGGGAGATGCCTTGCGGCCCTTCGTGGACACTTAGATAACTGCCGATCCCGTGGCCTGTGCCGTGGTCGTAATCCATGCCCGCGGTCCAAAGCGGGAAGCGGGCGAGAGCATCAAGGTGCTGCCCGCCGACGCCTTTCGGAAACCGCGCGCGGCTGATTGCGACCATCCCTTGCAGCACGCGGGTGTAACATTTGCGGTGCTCGTCCGACGGCGTGCCCACGATGACGGTGCGGGTTATGTCTGTCGTGCCGTCCACATATTGCCCGCCGCTATCAACAAGCAGCAGCTCGCCCGTTTTCACGGGGCGGTTTGTGGCCTCGGTCACGCGGTAATGGACGATGGCACCATGTGCGCCCGCGCCGCAAATTGTCTCGAAACTGATGTCGCGCAAGGCATTGGTCTCGCGGCGGAACCCTTCCAGTTTCTTGACAACGTCGATTTCGGTGAGTTGGCCCTTGGGGGCCTCGTCGTCGAGCCAAGCAAGAAAGCGGACCATAGCCGCGCCGTCGCGCTTTGCTGCTGCTTTTGCACCCGCGATTTCGGTAGGGTTCTTGAGCGCCTTCGGGAGCAGGCAAGGATCAGGGGCATGTGTGATTGTGGCGCGGCTCAGGGCCAGATGCAGGGCCTCGGGTGCTGTTTTCGGGTCGATTTGCACGGCGGTCGTCAGGGCCTTCACATGGTCTGCGAAGGTGTCGATGTCATTGACGGTCACGTCAGCCCCAAGATGATCTGCAATATCGCGGGCTTTATGTGGCCCTGCAAAAAGATCAACCGCGCCAGATTTGTGAAATATCGCAAAGGCTTGTGGGACGGGGTTACGCTCGATATCGGCGCCGCGAATATTGAGGAGCCAAGCGATGCTATCTGGCAGCGTGATGATCGCGAGGTCGGCTTTGAGATTTTCGGCAAGCCGCGCGCGCTTGTCAGCGCTGCTCTCACCTGCGAGGGAGATGTCTTGCGCAAAGAAAGGCGCAGTGGGGGCGTCAGGCTGATCGGTCCAAATCGCGTCTACGAGGTTTGCGACCGCTTTTAGCGTCATGCCGGGCAACGCGTCGCGCAAGGCGTTGATGTCGTCAACAGTATGCAACCACGGATCAAAGCCGATGTTGCTGCCTGACGGCAAAGTCTCTTTCAGCCAGTCAGCGGCCCCAATTTCAGGCCAATGCACGGGAGTGAAGACATCCGCGATCTGGTCGCGCACTTGCACGCGGTAGCGGCCGTCGATGAAGACGCCAGCCTTGTCGGCCGTGACGATGCAAAACCCGGCAGAACCTGTGAAACCTGTGAGCCATGCCAGCCGCGCATCGCGGGGAGCGACGTATTCGCCTTGGTGCGCATCAGCGCGGGGGATGAAGAACGCGTCGAGATTTTGCGCCGCCATCTGCGCACGTAGGGCGGTCAGTCGCGCTGGTCCTTGGCGCGGATCGGAACTGTTCTCAAACGTCTGAAACATGGCACGCGCCTTCGATTTCTTCTGATTTCAAATGCCTCCGCCGGAGGCTGACGACCCACTGGGGCGGCAATTTTATCTGACGTTGCGCATACCCAAGACACGGGCGCGTTTGCGCGGATCGGTGTCGAAAAGGCCGGCAAGCTGTTCGGTCATCGCACCCGCAAGCTGTTCAACATCCGTGATCGTGACCGCGCGTTCATAGTAGCGGGTCACGTCGTGGCCGATGCCGATGGCGACGAGTTCGACCGCTTTACGCTTTTCGACCATGGCGATCACGTCGCGCAGGTGTTTCTCAAGGTAGTTGGCGGGGTTGACGGACAATGTGCTGTCGTCCACGGGAGCGCCGTCGGAGATCACCATCAAGACCTTGCGCTGTTCAGGGCGGTTTACAACGCGGCGGTGGGCCCATTCGAGCGCCTCGCCGTCGATGTTTTCCTTGAGCAATCCCTCTTTCATCATCAACCCAAGATTGGGCCGCGTGCGCCGCCAAGGGGCGTCAGCGGATTTATAGACGATGTGGCGCAGGTCGTTAAGGCGACCGGGCGTGACAGGGCGGCCCTCGGCCAGCCATTTCTCGCGGGACTGCCCGCCTTTCCACGCTTTGGTGGTGAAGCCCAGAATTTCGACCTTCACAGCACAACGCTCTAGCGTGCGGGCCATGACGTCGGCACAGATCGCGGCGATAGAGATCGGGCGGCCACGCATCGAGCCCGAGTTATCAAGCAGTAGCGTCACAACCGTATCACGGAAATCGGTGTCTTTTTCGCGCTTGAACGAGAGCGGCGTTGTCGGCGAGGCAACGACGCGGGCGAGGCGGCCTGCGTCCAAGATGCCTTCCTCAAGATCGAATTCCCACGAGCGGTTTTGTTGGGCTTGCAGGCGGCGTTGCAACTTGTTGGCAAGGCGCGACACGGCCCCTTTGAGTGGTTCTAATTGCTGGTCGAGGTAAGCGCGCAGTCGTTCCAATTCGGCAGCTTCGGCCAAATCCTCGGCCGCGATTTCCTCGTCGAAATCGGTGGTGTAAACCTTATAGTTCGGATCGGCGTCGGACACAGGCATGGGGGCAGGCGGCTCTAGCGGTGCTTCGCCCTCGTTCACATCTGTTTCGTCGCCCATTTCGGCGTCGGCATCATCATCCATCGAGACCTGAGCTTCGGATGTATCCTGCTGATCTTCTTGGGTCTGCTCTGGTGAGGCCTCGGCCTCTTTGCCTTCGGATTCGTCATTGCCCGTGCTATCTGGCTGCTCGTCCTCGCTCGCGCCGTCTTCGGCCTCGTCTTCGCGGTCATCGTCGGCGCTATCTGGGTCGTCGCCAAGCTGGTCGCCGTAGCCAAGGTCGGCAATCATCTGGCGTGCGAATTTGGCGAATGCTTGTTGGTCGGCCAGCAGGTCTGGCAGATTGCCAAGCTTGTCGCCTGCATGATCCTCGATAAAGCCGCGCCATAGCTCCATGACGTTTTCGGCACCTTTTGGCAGCGGCCGACCCGTGGCGATATGGCGGATCAAGTAGCCCGCAGCGACGGCCAGCGGCGCGTCAGCGGCGTTGGTGATCTGGTCATAACCTTTGCGGCGGGCCTCGTCGCTGATTTTCGCGTCGATGTTGCCTGCGGTGCCGGGCATGTGGCGTGCGCCGATTGCTTCGACGCGGGCAGTTTCCATCGCCTCATAGAGGTCTTTTGCCATCTGGCCTTGCGGCATGTAGCGGGCAGCCGTTTTGGCGTTGTGGTATTTGTGGCGGAGCGCAAATGCGTCGGCGGTGCCACGTGCCAGCAGTACCTCGTCGCGGGTCATGCGGCGGGTGACTTGGGGCAGGCGCATGGTGTCGGCGGTCTGACCCGCGGGATCGACAGAGTAAGTGACCGTCAACTCGTGATCGCCAGCCATGACTTTGGTCGCCTCGGCGAGGGCCTTTTTAAACGGATCGGCTGGGTTGTCGCTTGGTTTTGTCATCTACGTGGCCTCATGCGATCAAATTTTCGGCGAAAATTTGGAAGTGTCGAATTTTCGCCAAAAATTCGTTTACCCCAAGCTCAGGCTTGCAGCACTCTCTGGCAGTTCTTCGTCAAAGCAGCGCTGGTAGAATTCGGCGACTGTTTGACGCTCGAGCTCGTCGCATTTGTTGAGGAACGACAGGCGGAAGGCGTAGCCTACGTCTTGGAAAATGCGCGCGTTTTCGGCCCATGCCAGAACGGTCCGTGGGGACATGACGGTGGACAGATCGCCTTGCATGAAGGCGGTGCGTGTGAGGTCCGCGACGGTGACCATCTGGGAGACGATCTTGCGGCCCTTGTCGGAGTTATAGTGCGGCGACTTGGACAGAACAATTGCGGCCTCGGCGTCGTGGCTGAGGTAGTTGAGCGTGGCGACGAGGGACCAACGGTCCATCTGTGCTTGGTTGATTTGCTGTGTGCCGTGGTAGAGGCCCGTTGTGTCGCCAAGGCCAACAGTGTTCGCCGTCGCAAAGAGGCGGAAGTATTTGTTGGGGGTGATGATCTCGTTCTGGTCAAGCAGCGTTAGTTTGCCGTCGGTTTCAAGCACGCGCTGGATCACAAACATAACGTCGGCGCGGCCTGCGTCGTATTCATCAAACACAATCGCAACAGGGTTGCGCAGCGCCCATGGCAGGATGCCTTCGTGGAATTCGGTGACTTGGACGCCGTTGCGCAGTTTGATCGCGTCTTTACCGATCAGGTCGATACGGGAAATGTGGCTGTCGAGGTTCACGCGCACGCAGGGCCAGTTCAGACGCGCAGCGACTTGCTCGATGTGGGTCGATTTGCCGGTGCCATGGTAGCCTTGGATCATGACGCGGCGGTTGTAGCCAAAGCCTGCAAGGATCGCCAATGTCGTGTCGGGATCAAACTTATAGGTGCTGTCGATCTCTGGCACACGGTCAGTCCGTTCTGCAAACCCTTTGATTTTCATGTCGCTGTCGATGCCGAACACCTCGCGAACGGAGATGTCTTCGGTTGGTTTTGCGTTCATGTCTGTCATACCGTCGGCCATTTTTCGGTGCCTTCCTGCGCCGTGATTGCGCGCGTGTCATGTGATAGTGTTTGGATGCAACATATTCAAATGCGCTGCAAGGGGAAGTGGCGCTAAGTCTTGGCGCTACGATTTTGTAGAATTGGATACGTTCATCAAATTGTTGCCTTTTGCTTGGATCGTGTCACATTGGATGAAACAGAGGACAACATCGCGCAAT
>Ga0181560_10000051_pt1 | contig 88914 bp, 72 predicted proteins | sample 011ome_20_FD_133751 | JGI IMG/M metagenome (GOLD analysis project Ga0181560, IMG submission 133751) | Coastal salt marsh microbial communities from the Groves Creek Marsh, Skidaway Island, Georgia - 011509CT metaG (megahit assembly) | ecosystem: Environmental > Aquatic > Marine > Intertidal... | reverse complement strand
GGAAGAAGCCAATCGGCTAATGGAAATAATACGCCAAAGATAGCACAACAAAGACATACAAGCGGGCGATCTCCGAGCGCCCACCCGATTGATACTGCAATGGGCGCTCGGAGATCGCCCGCTCTCTTTAAATACCTTGGAGATGCTTTTTTGTAATACAACCTTTAGGAATCGGCCTACGCGGCACGGCGCAAGCGCCGGCCCTACGGTGAAGTGGCTAATCGCTAGTCGCGTGCGACGAGTCGCACGATCAGGGACTGGTATCCTACTTTGCGGGTGTATTGCGCTTCGCGTTCGACGTTTTCATCGAAGTCGATGAGTTCTATGCCTCCTATGTTTTCTGAGAGTTTTTTGAGAAGGGAGCGGATGATTAGGCGGGCGTGGGGCGCTCCGAGGCACATGTGAGTTCCGGCTCCGTAGGCGATGTGTGGATTGGGTCGGCGATCGAGTCGTACCTCTTCGGGGGAATCGAATACGGTTTCATCGAAGTTGGCAGAAGCCCAGCAAAGAGAGATCCGTTCATTGGCAGCGACGTTGTAGCCTTCGACCTCCGTATCCACAGGACACTTGCGCCCGATATGAGTCAAGGGAGTGATCACTCGAACAAACTCTTCCGCGGCGGTGGGAATGAGCTTTGGTTCGTTCCGAATCGAATCGAGCTTCTGAATATGGGAACAGAAGTAGGCGACAATGCCGGCAATGGTGTTGATGACAGTGTCGCGCCCACCGGCGAAGGTGAGGTTGGCGAAACCCTCCATCTCGTCTCGCGTTAGTTTGCGACCTTGAAAGGTGGCTTGGGTGAGGGCAGTGAAGAAATCTTCACCGGGCTCCTTTTCGGCCCGATCCAATTGTTCGTGAATGTAGCTGTCTAGCTGCGATCCTTTTTCACCTGTCTTCGGGTCGCGGAAGACGTGTATTCCCCACCGGATCCAGCGTTCCGCTTCGGTTGGAGGAACATTGAGAAGAATCGCTAGCGCTCGTGACTGGATGGGAAGGGCGAAGTCGCGGACGATTTCAATCGAATCGTGTGCTGCCGCATCGATGAGGGCGTCGCCGATCAGTTGCTCGACCTGTTCGATCATCTCAGGTTTTAGGGCGCGACGAAAAAAGGGCTCTACGATCTTGCGGTACTCTGTGTGAACAGGTGGATCGGTCTCGATGGGCAGCTGCCGCACGCTCCGGACATCCTCCTCCTGCGGGATCGGCACGTGGAACGGGTCATCCGAGCTGAAGGTTTTCCAGTCCTTTGCGGCTGCTCTTACGTCCTTGTGACGGAGAATCATAGGAATGGTCTCCCCTTCAAAGTCGTTCGGCAGAACGCCTTCGGATTCCCGGGCTTTCTTAAATGGATCGTGGGGACAGAATGCGTCAGCGCTCATGTAGCCCAGATTGGAGAGAATATTTGGGGGAAAGGAAAGCCGCTTTCTCGGTTGTAGCGGTAAATGTAAAAGAAGCAGCTTTTCCCTTTACCGCCTTCATCTGTAACGAGGTTCGCCTAACACGAATGGAGAATCTGACTTTAAAAGCAAACGGGGCTCGCTTCGATTTTTGGCAATTCTTCGGATTTTGCCCGATTTGGAGTGAAGACGGAAAAAGTCGGCCATATTTGTTGAAAACGAGTCGTTTTTGAATGATTCTCAAACCGATTCGTGTTGCTCATTCCAACCGAAGCCCGAAGCCCCTTTTGGGTAAAAAAGCGAACATTCTTGCCCTTTCAGGAGTGTAAAAATGACCCCTTGCGATTCGTGTTATGCGACTATAATGTGCACATATTAATACTGTTTTGCACTTAGAAAATAATTAGCCCAAAGAGAAATCCAATGAAGCTTAACAAGATCGCTGACTGGTTGCAAATAATCGCCAATTTTGGAATCTTAATTGGTCTTATTCTGGTGCTTATGCAGATGCACCAAAATGAAGAGCTGCAACGAATCCAGATCATGAATCAATACCATGATTCTTATTCGGCGTATGAGACCGCTTTTGCTGGAGAGAATCTACCGGATATTTGGGAGAAGTCGTGGCTTGAACCGGAAAATCTGACTCTGAGCGAAATGAGAGCCATGGAAGCGATTACTTTTGTGCCACTGAATCGTTGGCCAAATCTTTATCGACAGAGTGAAGCGGGGATTTTGGACCAAGATGATTGGAAAGATGAAGTTCTAAATGATGTGAGCTATTATTTTGACACCCCGTATGCCCGGGCCTGGTGGCAGGAAATGGGCAGCTCGATGCATGACGTCGGCTATATTCCGAGCGAAATGTACGACATGATAGAAGAGCGTCTTAATGATTCGAAAGCTCGAAGCCAAAGAGACGCCTATGAATCTATGCTCAAAACCATTCGAGAAAACGGCCAGTAAGCAGATGCTCTTTCTTCTCCATGAAGAATATTTGAATACATAACCATTCGATTCTGGCAACGACTTGCAGCCGTCGCCAGATCGAGGCGATATGCAGAGCTAAGATTGACCAGGTTGTGTTAAGGAATTGAGGACAATAGATTGTGGACCACAAAAAGCACAGAATTCACAATATGACCCCCACGACGGAAAAACTGAAAGTAGCACGCGTATCAGCTCTTTTCTTGTTTCCAGAAAAAATACGCATATCAAGTCAATCGTGGCAATCCGCTCCGCTCTCGCCAAAATGCTGACATAGAATCAGAATCTAATGAATATGAAAGCAGCTCTGATTAGGTTGTTGATGATTTCGTTTTTACCGCTGCTGCTGGGAGACGAACAGCCCAACATCGTATTCATCATGGCGGACGATCTTGGGTATGGGGACTTGGGGTGCTATGGAGCGACTGATATCGAGACGCCCCATCTCGATCGACTCGCATCCGAGGGAGTACGCATGACGGACTTCTATGCCAATGGAGCGGTCTGCTCCCCGACGCGGATCGCGTTTCTGACAGGTCGTTACCAGCAGCGCTTGGGAATGGACAACGCTCTCTATTACCAAGAGATGGGGCGAGGCCTGCCTGTAGATGGGCTTACGATTGGGGATGCGTTGGGGTCAGCTGGATACGTGACGGGGCTTTCTGGGAAGTGGCATGTAGGCTATGACTATGAGCGCCAGCCTAACCAGCAGGGATTCCATCATTTCTTCGGACTGCTCGGTGGGAATCATCACTACTTTGAGCATGTGGATCGCATCGGGGTGGCGGATCTGTGGCTGAACAACGAACCGATCCAAAGGGAAGGATATACAACGGACCTCATCACCGAGGACGCCATTGCCTTTATTGAAAGAGAACGAGAGAGTCCTTTCTTCCTTTTCGTTTCCCATGCCGCGCCGCATTTCCCCTGGCAGGGCCCTGATGATGTGGCGAAAGTCATTCGCCCCAAGCACAAGTCGTGGCAACTGGGTGATCGGGAGACCTATATCGCGATGGTGGAGCGAATGGACGAAGGAATCGGACAGATACTGGCGAAAATTGAATCTGCCGGCTTGCGTGAGAAAACGCTCGTGGTGTTCACCTCTGACAACGGTGGACACATCTATTCGAGCAATGCGCCATTCCGGGAAGGCAAATCGAGTATTTGGGAAGGTGGGACGCGTGTTCCCTGTATCGCTCGATGGCCAGGAGTTCTCACCGCTGGCGAAGTTTCGAATCAGGTGGGAATCACGATGGACTGGACTGTGACGATGCGGCGGTTGGCCGGTCTCGGGTCAGATCCAGGCGGGGAGGACGGCATTGATCTCATGCCCCTGTTGACCGGCGAGCTCCCACGGCAAAGCCGAACGCTTTTCTGGAAGCGTAAAAAGGGACCGGTGCGCAAATCGATTGAAGAGGGGCGGGCGGTACGCCAGGGTGCTTGGAAGTTCGTGGAGGAGAGCGAAGGCGGTGAACAGTTTCTGTACAATTTGGAAAGCGATCCGGGGGAGACCGTTGATCGAATCGCGGAGCATCCGGAGCTGGCCATGACCTTGTCTAATCTAATCGATAATTGGGAGGCTGAGGTTTATGGTGGGCTTCAGTCGAAGGCGGATTGAAGTGATTTGGTGATGGTCTGATAATAAGGACCGCCGGACCCATCCTGTTCTGGATTTGTGGAAGGATTCTGGGTGCCGAATCTGCTAAGATTTTAATAATTAGCCTATGAGTTGCGAAGTTGGGTTTTTTGCGCTTGAATGAATGTCCAAATCTGGCGGTAGAAGGGATAGATTAGACAGTCCCTTATGAGGGCACTTAGAGTTGCGTTTGCGCCGGCAACTTTGGGTGGGAAAACTTGGTGCGCACGACTTCAGTTTTAATATGAGAGATAATCTCCTACAGGAATCTCGGCTTCTACGGTTTGGGATGGCTTTGGCAGCTATTTCTTTCTCTGTTTTTTCAGCATTGGGAAAAGCAATCGACGAGCCCAGCGAGCAACCATCGGGCTCCGAGGAGAGCGACGCGATTGTAAGCGAGAAGGATGAGGTAGCGCTTGTCGAAGATTCGAGCGTTCGAGAGGCGATTGAACGTCGTCCGGACCTGACTTTTGCGAATGTTACCATTGACGGCGAAGGCTCGAGGCAGTCGCTGGATGACATTTCAGCAGAGTCTGTAAGCTCGGTAGAGGTGATGAAGGCGGTTACGCCGGATCAGGATGCCGATTCACGAGGAGGCTCGATACGTTTGAAGACGCGGCCGGCTTATACCCAGGAGAAGGTTGTCACGAAGGTTACCCTCGAGTCGGATTATCAGTCGCTCGTTGAAGGGCTTGGTTACGAAGGGAGCGTTTCAATCGGAGGCGCTTTGAATGAGAATCGGACCATCGGGGGCCGACTGACGGTATCGTACGAGAACCAGCACCGGGGCACGCAGTACATCAACAAGGATTGGTTTCGGAGAAACGTGGGTGGAGAATCGAAAATCGTCCTGAAAGAGCTGCGAGTTTTCGATATCGAGGAGCACAATACGGACCGGGATATTTCTGCATCCTTGGATCTGAAGGCGAGCGATTCCCTGAGGTTTTTCTGGAAAGGAAGTCACAGCCTTTATCAGAATCAGGAAACGATGCCCCATTTCGAATATCGCTTCAACAAGGGTAAGCATGTCTCTGCGGACGAGAACGGAGGCAGGGTCGAGTCGGCAGAAATCGAGCGAGGATTCTATCAGTTCAAGTCCGAGTATGAAGTCGCTGAGACTTCAATTGGTGGCGAGTGGATTCAAGGCGATCTGGAGGCGGACTTCAGGCTCATGTACCAAGATGATCGGTTCACTCCCTTGGACTACCTGAATATTGACTTTGTCATGCCGGATGCGGACCTGCGATACGTTCTGGATGATTACACATTCCCTACCGTCTACACGGAAAATGGAACTGATGTGAATGACGCTTCTGGTTTCCTGCTAGAGGACTTTACGCTTCGGGAAAGAAGAAGGGTTGAAAACGATGTGATCGGTTCGGCGAATTTCAAATGGAAGAATGCGCTCGGCAGTGAAAAGCTCACGCTTCGTGCCGGACTCAAAAGTCGTATCCGTGAAAATGATACGAATAACAATACCAGTTACTATAATTCTTATTTGGGCGAGGGCGAGTTCAGTCTGGCTTCGGCTTTGTCGAACGAGCCGAGCAAGGATCTCTTGTCTGGATTGTACCAGTCCGGGCCGATGGCGGATCGATCGCAGCTCGATTCTTTTATCGAAACGAACTTTGACGAATTTGGATTAGATGAGCGCCGGTCTCGTGAGAACTCGGATTCCCTTTCCTATGACGTAGAGGAGCAGGTGGATGCTTTCTATGTTTCAGGGGACTATTCCGTGGGGAAGTGGAGAGCTCTAGTTGGAATGAGGCACGAAAACACGACCATAAATTTCGATGCCAACGAGGTGCTGCTAGGCCCGGATGCGGCCGATAAGGATGGTGACGGCGATTTGGACGAGATTGTGTATATTGGCACTAACCCAACGTCGGGTTCGTCTAGCTACGGAAACGCATTTCCAAACGCTCATGTTCGATATAGGTGGAATGGCCGCACGACGTTTATTGCGTCCTACACGAACACAATCAAGCGTCCCGACTATGGGGACGTCGTGCCCTATCGTAGAGTGAACTTGGAAGACCGCGAAGTTGAAGAGGGAAATCCTGGTTTGAATCCGACTCTGTATACGAACGTCGACATGTCGGTTGACTTTCGACTGGGTGACCGGGGTATGCTCTCAGTGGAGGTCTTTGACAGGACGCTCGACGACTACATCTTTAGTAACGAGTCCATTATAGCCGGTGGAATTTATGATGGGTTTGAGCTCGAGCGACAGGAGAACAGCTCTAGCGCCCAGCTACGTGGTGTATCCATGACTTGGAACCAGCCTCTGCATTTGCCGTTGTTGAATGATGGGCTTTCATTTAACGCGAATTTCGTAAGACAAGATTCTGAGCTGCAGTATCCGGAGCGTCCGGGTGAGGTTTTGCCTCTTCCACGATTGTCTGACAACGAGATGAACCTGGCGTTCACGTATGAGAAGGAGAAGCTGTTTGCTCAGGTGAAAATTGCCGCGGAAGACGACCAAGTGTACCAAGTCGCGGGTGATGCGGAAAACGATCGCTATTTTGCTCCGAGAGGACGGGTTGACTTAACCTTGAGCTATAAGCTGCAAAAGAAATCTCGGGTATATGTGGAGTGGGACAATATTACAAACGAGCCCTATCTGGATATATATGAAGGGGAACGTTTGTATTCAACCTACCATCGTCTTCGTCCCTGGAGTGTGACGACGGGTTTGAAGTTTGAGTTGTAGCGACTAGGAATGTGTCCAATTAATCCACTTTTTTAATTGGCTGAAATTTTAGGGTGGGTTGTCGAAAATCCTGAGCTATGTCGAAGGACTGACCCGTCAATCGGAATTTATTCCCTTTGGGTTTAATGCCACGAAGCATGCTTCGGCTTTGGTAGGGAGGACCGGCTCGGTCCTCCGTTAGGGTTGCTAAGAGGACCGAGCCGGTCCTCCCTGCCTTCAAAAATGGCCTCGCTTGCGCAGCCGTGTCCTTCGAAGCCTCGAAGGCGTAGTAGAAAGCACAAGTCGACGCGAGGTCGAGCGCTTGTTGTAGACCCGATCTGTCGGTGGCTCCGGAAATCTTTACTAGGTTGCGGATCGCGGTGTAAAACCGCTCCTACGATTTGGATCAAGGGTGGTTGCGGTGCTGTACTGTGATTGGCTTACGCGGCATAGTGCAAGCGCTAGCCCTAGGGAAGTGTTTTGCTATTCTGGTTTTTTGAATACGAGAAAATGCTGCCAGGGGAGTTGGCTTTTGGTTTCAACCCATTGAAATCCAACGAACTCCATCTCGCTCTTGGCTTGGGCTTCACTCATTTTGTGCAGAGGTTTGATGGGCACTTTGGGATCTTCGGCTCGGTACTCCAACAAGTAGACGATGCCTCCGGGCCGTAAGGCGTCGAAGATCGAGGTCATCATTTCGTAGGGATGGGAAAACTCGTGATAGGCATCAACAAATAGAGCCGCATCGATCGTTTCTGGCGCCATTTGGATGTCCTTGATGCTGCCGAGGTGTGGTGTAACGTTGGTGACTTTTTCCGCGGCGGCTTTTCTTGAGACGTAGTTGAGCATCTCTTGCTGGATATCAACTGCGAACACTTTCGAGCTGGGATACTTCTTGGCGATGCGAAAGCTGTAGTAGCCGGAACCCGCTCCTATGTCGGCGATGATGGCATTCGGCTTTAAGTCGAGAAGCGCGATGGCTTTGCTGGGAGCTTCCTCGTCTTCACGATTGTTTCGCTCCAGCCACGAAATGCCCTGGTGACCCATGACTTGGGCGATCTCGCGACCCATGTAGTATTTTCCAATTCCGTCACGCGTGCGGGGACCATCGGTGTAGATAACAGCGCTATCGGGAATCGATTGACCCAGCAGCGTTAGGTTTACTGAGACGGTTAAGGCGATTAGAGCAATTGAGAACAGCATTCGTGTGTGCATGACAGCGATCCCATACGAATGTTCGGAAAATACAAAGTGATTTAGCGAGGGGCGGTTTTAAAAAGTAGAGCTCGCTCTCCCTCTATGCTGCGTAAGCCAATCACAGTACAGCACCGCAACCACCCTTGATCCAAATCGTAGGAGCGGTTTTACACCGCGATCCTTTTTGGTTTTAAAGCGATATGGGCGCTCGGACCTTCGACGAAGCTCAGGTTGAAAGATCGCCCGCTACCTTTAGCGCTTCGTGGGCCAAGTCTGGTTGCCAGCTTCGTCGAATTCGATGGGACGGGGCTCGCCGTCTACAAGGATGTCTTCGCGACTTTCAATTTCAGGAAGGTAGGATGTCGAAACCCATATCCTCTCGATATCTTTTGTATCGGAAATTTGGATGATACGGGCGATTTGACCGGGCTTGCTGGTCGCATTGCGACAGGCGATTTCGATCGCTTGACGATCGGATGAAGCGATTAAAGGAACCTTGGCTCCTACGGGAGTACGGGCAGTGAGGGCATTGGTGTAGGTAACGGCAAGATCGATTTTTTCCGCAGCCCTTGAGGTAATAATGTCGGCATTACCCATCCCAATGGCGTTGCCCTTTGTGGCCTTGCTCAAATCGCGAATAACGATTTGGCCAATATTGGGGGTGTAGTCTCTTTGGACGTTGGTGGCGGAGCGGCCGGTCACATTGGAGTCCATGCCGGCCCCGCTAATGTCTTTTCCCATGGCATCGACCACGAGGACATCAATTTCCGAAAGCAACATTCGTCCGATTAGCGTTTTAGAGTAGGCCAGAAGTTCTTTCTCTCGATCCAGAATCTGGTCTGCAGGAATGGCCTCAACTTTGGCGACCTGATTTGCAGCGTTATCTACGATGGCGACACCAAATAAGATAGGAGCTTTTTCGAGGAATATTTTGGCCGCATCGGGGAGCGCGTTGTGGAAGCGATGAAAACCCAACTTGTGGACCTCGGTCGTGCCTATATGTTTACCTAGGCCAATCATCATCATTTTTAGGAGGCCGCTTTCGTATTCAGCGGCGAAGGCGGTGTGCGGCTTGATCCGGTTACAGACGATGATGCCGTCCGACTCGTAAGCCAATCGATCGCAGCAAACGGGAGTTTCCTCTTCAATTTCACCTAGTTTCACGACCTCCATGGATGAACGGATAGGAGCGTTTACGGTTTCTTCGGTGATGCCTAAGTTCTCAAGTACGGCTAACTGTCCTTCCGCGTTTGCTCCTCCGTGACTGCCCATGGCGGGAACGATAAACGGTTCTGCTCCCCATTCTTTGAGTTGAGAGACGAGTGAGCGAACAACGGGGACGAAACCCTTGATACCTCTGCTTCCCGCAGTGATGGCGATTCGTTTTCCTCTTAAATCCAATTCGGAGAATTGCTGAAGCTGGGCACGCATTTCAGCTTCAATATCGCTAACGGTGTCGGTGGGGAACCGTTGGATTACGGGTACCAGCTCGGGTAGAGTGACAGGAGGTTGATCCGCAATGGTCGGGCTGATATTGCGGACGGTGAGACTGGACGTATAGGAGGGAGAGCTCATTTGTAGGTGGAAATTATTTACACGTCATAGTTGCTTGTCAGCAATGGTCGAAGGATTCGCTACTGAAGAGCTTCTTGATTCGCAGTTACGAGTTCTTTCATTCCTGCGGCTACCATTCCTCCGTCGGATCCGACGGCGAGAAACGAGAAACCTTTGGAATAAAATTTTGCAATGTCGGGAGAAGCGAAACCGAGAATGCCGCTCGCCTTGTTATGCTTCTTCGCTGCTTCGACCACTTTTTCTGTGGCGGCAATGTAGTCCGGGTGGTCAAACTGCCGAGGGATGCCCATGCAAATGCTGAGGTCCATGGGACCAACGAAGAGTACGTCGACGCCGTCAACCGCCGCGATTTCGTCTACGTTTTCAATGGCGGTAGGAGACTCGATTTGAGCAATAATGAGGGTGTTCTCGTGAGACGATTCGAGTCGCTCGGCGAACTTGGCCCCGTAGTGGGCGCCTCGATTCATGAGAGCTACGCCTCGAGTGCCGTGTGGCGGATATCGAGAGTAGGATACGGCCGCTCGGGCCTCCTCAGCGGTATTTACATTGGGCACCATCAAGCCATGTGCGCCTAAATCGAGGGCCCGTTTGAAGTAGTCGGCCTGATTTGAGGGTAGCCTGATCACAGGGGCTGTATTGGAGCCCTCGAGGGCGATGAGTTGGTGGGTTAGCATTCCCCAGGAGCCGGAACCATGCTCCATGTCGAGGAGAGCCCAGTCTAGGCCAGAGCGACCCGCCAATTCAGCGAGGATCGCTGATCCTGAGTTCAGAAAGGATCCCATGAGTTTGTCTCCTCGCAGGGCCCGTTTTCTTATGGCAATTTCATTCATGTAAGCGCGCTTTGATAGGATGTGTTGAGCATGGGATCGTAGTCTACCAGCGGGTTGCTTGAAATTTCCAACCCGGCTCGATCTTCTGCATTTCGGCTTCGTCATTCCGGAACGATAGTCCTGAATGGAGGTAATTTTGATGAAGCCGGTCCAACTCAGCTCGATTGATCGTGACGCCCAATCCGGGAGCATCTGGAATTTGGATAGCGCCGTTTTTGAAGGGGAGGCGTCCGTCTTCTATGATCTCGTCGGACTGCCACGGGTAGTGGGTATCCAAGTCGTAGTCGAGCTGGGGGATACAGGCTCCCAGGTGGACCATGGCGGCCAGTGAAACGCCGAGATGGCTGTTTGAATGCATGGAGATTCCCCTACCAAAAGTCTGGCAGAGACGGCACAGTTCAATGCAGGGCTTGAGTCCGCCCCAGAAGTGGTGATCGGTCAAAATGACGTCTTCAGAATGAATCTTTATCGCGTTTGGAATATCCTCGAAAGAGGTGGTGCACATGTTCGTAGCCAGTAGGGAGTCGATTGCTTTGCCCACTTCGGCCATTGCTTCCTGACCGCGAACTGGGTCTTCCAGGTATTCAAGAACTGGGTCCAGTTTCTTCCCAATCCGAATTCCGGTTTCCACGGTCCAGACGGCGTTGGGGTCGAGACGGAGGGGAACGTCGGGGCCAAACGCGTCCCGAAGAGCCAGCATAGCGTCGGCTTCCTCATCCGGTGGAAATACGCCTCCTTTGAGTTTGATGGATTTGAATCCGAAGGCTTCGACCATGGACTGGGCTTGTTTCACAACGGTATCCGGAGTGTTGGCCACCTGCTGTCGCGCGGCGGCCCAGCCTGTGGCGTTTTCGTCCATGCCAAATTCCAGTTCACCGCCAGCGCCTGGTTCCTTGTAGAAAAGGTAGGCGCCGAATGGAACCTCGTCCCGAACCGCTCCGCCAAGTAGATCGCACATGCGGACCTCGAATCGCTTACCCAAATAGTCGAGGCAGGCGACTTCGAGAGCGCTCCTCAAGTGAACCCAAACTCGGTTGTCCCAGGGGGTGTCGCCGCGCGAGTCGTCTTGAGTCGTGAGCCGCTCACTCGCCTGGTTCAGTAGTCGAGTGAGCTGAAGGGGATCGCTGCCCAGCAGTCCTTCGCAAATATGGGTCAGGGAATCGACCACTCCCTCGGTGCACGGGATTTCGCTGATCCCCGTGAGACCGTCCTCACAAGATAGCTCTAGCACCACGCGAAGCGCGTAGGGAGCGTGCAATCCGGATGCGGCGCGGAGTGGAGGGTCAATTGTGGCAATCGGGGTTATTCGATAATGAGTGATCTTCATAAAGGAACTAAGACAAAGGATTTGCAGGGTTAAAGGAGTGAGTAGAATCAGTATTTCTCTGAATTACAAACCGATCATTTAGATTGCACGAAGAAAGGGACTGGTTTTCCTCGTATTCCACATGAAGCGATTCTTTTTTGCCCCGATATTCGTAATGCTGTCTCTGTTTTCGGAAATCGGTCTGGGAAAATCTCCCAACATCATATTTTTCATCTCCGATGATGTGAGTTGGAACGACTACGGTTGCTACGGGAACGCGGGGGCGAGGACGCCGCACATCGACCGTCTGGCTGCGAATGGAATGAGGTTTAAGAATGCCTATTTGACGGCGAGCAGTTGCAGTCCGAGTCGTGCCAGCATCGTTACGGGAAGGTATCCGCACAACAACGGCAAAGCAGCGGAGCTTCATTTGGCGATTGCGGATCATTTGCCGTGGCTTCCAGAGGTATTGAGAGAAAAGGGCTACTATACGGCGCTTTCTGGGAAAAACCATATGAAGCGGGAGAATCCTCGCGACACGCCGCCGTTTGATGATATTAGTTTAGGCAGAGTCGAAGGGAATAGAGGGGGTCATGCGAACTGGCTTCGGGTGACGCAAGATCGCCCCAAGGACCAGCCCTTTTTCTTCTGGTTTGCATCGAATGACGCTCACCGCGCCTGGGAGGCGGACAATGAGTGGGACGGCGCGCTTTACGGTCCGAAGATCGATCCTGCAGCGGTCGTAGTGCCTCCCTTTCTTGTAGACTCGGACAAGACGAGGAGAGATCTGGCATCCTACTACAATGAAGTGACTCGCTTTGACCATTTCATCGGAATGGTAGTCGCGGAACTTGAGGTGCAGGGCGTTTTAGACGATACGCTGATCTTTGTTCTCTCAGACAATGGGCGGCCCTTTCCTCGAGCCAAGACTCGCTTGCATGACTCAGGGATGAAAACAGCTCTGGTTGCCCACTGGCCAAGCGGAATCAGCGACGGTGGTGTGACCGATCGACTGGTCAGCGTGATAGACCTTGCCCCGACGGCGATTGAAGTGGCCGGTGGAAAGGCTGGACCCACTTTTCAGGGAGTGAGCCTAGTGCCCCTTTTCTCCAATCGAGAGAAGACCGTTCGCAACTATGCTTTTTCCGAACACAATTGGCATGACTACGAAGCCCTGGGACGTAGTGTTCGGACGGAGACGCATTTGTATATCGTCAATGATCGTCCTGAAAAAGCCTGGCAGGGACCGGCTGATTCCGTACGGTCAGACTCGCATTTGGAATTGCAGCGAGCGTTGAAGGAACAAACATTGAGCGATGCCCAGAAAGATGTTTTTCTCGCGCCACGGCCGGTGGTAGAATTCTATGACACAAAAAAGGACCCTCACCAGCTCAACAATCTAGCGGGAAATCCAAAATTATCAAAAACAGAAGCGAAGCTGTCCGCGATACTCAAGAAATGGAGACAGCAAACCGGAGACAGTATTCCCAACCAGATCTCTATGGACGAGTTTCATCGGGAAACCGGGGTTCGTGTCGTCCAGAATGGGGCTTTTCGAGGAGAGACTCCTGGAGAATCGAAGGGGGCTTCTAAAATCAACCGAACGGGACCGAAATGACATTGAAACTTGTTAAGAGCGCTTTCTATGGGCTTCTTTTGATATTAGGAGGGGTAGGCGTTGGTTTTGCATTGCCTCCGTATGTGGCTCGAAATGCAGAGCCACTTTATAAAGAATTTCTGGATACGAATTTCCCGTTTATCGAAGCTACGGTGGATATGCGAGGATTGGCTCCTTCGGGAACGGATGACAATTTGATTCCTCGAGCAATCGTGATTCCACTCGAGCACAACGTATTCGTCTGCTTCGATACAGAGTTGCTGAGAGTGGCAGGAATATGGCAGGGAGACTATCTCTCGCCGAACGGATTGGCGATGTTGTCCTATCCGGTGCCACTTCGGAAGATGGGATCGGGTCAGTCCAAACTCCCCCAACCCTTGGGTGAGGTCGTGTTTTCAACCGGGCTTTATCCTGGATGGCAGGCCGGGCAGTTAAGTTTCGAGGATCCAAGACCAAGGGGTGTCGACCCGAAGGAGCTTGGACGCGGTCCGCTGGATCCATCGATCGGTGAATGGCTGGGGGTGGAAGATGCCGGAAGCGAAGCGATTCTGCACTATAGGCTTTTCGGTGGAAAGGTTAGGGAGCGATTTCAGGCTAGGGAGATTGACGGTGATCTCGTGGTTCTGCGTGCGATTGAAGTCAATGAAGTCAGGGAAGAGATTCACTTGATCCTGGCGGAAGGAGGCGACGGTAAAGCAATTAATCGAGGAAGTGATCTGGAGGCCGATGATGAAGGAAATCGTATCTTCCATCGACTTACAGCCAGCGGGAGAAGTGAGCTGTTGTCGGTTAGTTACAATCTAAGTACTGTCGAGGTCTCTTTAGTTTCTTCAAAAGAAAGTGAGTTGGGAGCAGGGGTGAAAGCGAACTCCCGATGGTCGGAAACCGCAGTGGCGGGGATAGAGTTGGGAGAGCCTCAAGGTTCGTATGTCGTCGACGAAGCGATTATCCCTTATCCTAATCCATGGGGACGTCGCATTCGACCAGTGGCGATAGATTTTTTCCCCGATGGCGAAGCGGTGTTAGTGACTTTTGATGGAGACGTATATCGGATCTCAGGACTCGGGAGTGCGGACGATAAGATCGAGTGGAGGCGAATAGCGGCGGGATTTAATGAGCCGCAATCCATTCGTATCCGGGGTGATGAGATTTTTGTATTCAGCCGATTGGGAATTACACGGCTCGTCGACAATGACAGCGATGGGGAAACGGATTTCTATGAAATGTTCTGTAATCGCTTTAACCAAAGCGCGGATACAAGAGATTATCCACTGAGCTTGGCATTGAGACCTGATGGAAGCTTCATCATTGTCAAGGGCGGACAGCAAGCCTCAGCGAAATCCGTTCATAGCGGCCGGATTATGTCAGTTTCCGGTGATGGGAGGAATGTCGAATACTTTGGGTACGGACTCCGCAATGGATACATATCGGGCCATCCGACTAAGGATATTCTCACTGCGAGCGACCAGCAAGGGAACTGGGTTCCCTCTACTCCGTTCCATATCGTTCGCAAAGGAAGTTATCTCGGCTACCAACCAGGCGCTCCATTTAAGGGAGAGCCAGAGATTCAGTCTCCCGCTTTGTGGATTCCACATCGCGTTGCTCAGTCGGGAATTGAGCAGATATGGCCGATGGATGGGCGAATGGGCGACCTCGATGGTTCGATACTTTACATTGAGTACAAGAAGCCGAGCCTGTTCAGGATTTTTGTCCCGGAGGACCCTAGAATGGTTCAGACAGCGGGATCACAATTGCCGATTGAATTTGAAACGCCCTTATTGAAAGGCGCCATGAACCCGGCGGATGGAAGCGCCTATTTTGTCGGGTTTCAGATCTGGGATTCGGTTGCTCCGAGACTGGAGGGCTTGTGCCGATTGAGGGTTCTCCCGCATGAAAGTGTGTTGCCTCGTAGCGTAGAAGTTTATAAGGATGGTGTCCGACTTTCGTTCGAACAGGCGCTGGGGCCTGAACTCGCAAGAGATCCTTCGAACTACCAAGTAAGCAGTTGGGAGTATGTACGGACAAAGGAATATGGCTCGCCTCAGTTCAGGGGAGACGGAGAACCAGGGGCGGATGAGTGGATGGTGCACTCGGTATTGCTTTCAAAGGATCGAAAATCCGTATTTCTCGCAATTGACGATGTTCGTGAAACAATGCAGTTGGAAGTGCAATACAACTTATTCGGGGAATGGCAGCCGCTCTACTTTACCATCAATGAGCTAAAGCGAACTAAGTTGAAGGATTACGGATTTGAGTCGATCAACTTTTCGAAGTTGTTTGCAACTGAACCGGTTCCTCGCGCTGTGAAAACCAGTCTGAAAATTGTATCAGTTGCTAGAGGACAACAACTCTACAGCCAGATGGGTTGCGTTGGGTGTCACTCTATAGATGGGTCCACGGAAGGGCGTAGCGGGCCTACTTGGTTAGGGGCCTACAAGAGCCGGCGCAAATTAAAGGACGGTGGTAGCGTGAGGGTGGACGAAGCCTATTTGAGAACGTCGATTCTAGACCCTGCAGCAGTGATTACGGAGGGCTTCGATGGGCAAGAGGCGGGTATGCCTTCCTACAGGGGAATATTGAGCGACGAGGACGTAGAGTCGCTGGTAATGTTTATACGATCTTTGAGGTGAGGCGGAGGACCGGATTCCTCTGTTTGCCCGGGTTTGGGATTTATAGACGACCTGCAGCCCAGAGTAAACCGCGACTGACGATTTCCTGAAACTGGGGATCGGCGATCGTGTCGTTCGTATGACCGAAGGTGGTTCCGAACACGCGGGCCTTTCCATATTCATTGGTCCAAAATACGGCATGGGTATCCTTGGTCTCTTCGCTGGTTCCGGTGGCGAGCGCTTTGGCGTTGGGCCATAGCTTCTCGATGATGTAGAGCTCGTCCATGGGAGAAACCCAGTCAGTTGGAAAGTCTTCCATGATAGGGTGATTGGGGGCGGTGACCGTCACGGGATAGCGGCTCTGGTGGTCATGTCTTCGAGTGGTCACTCCGAGGAACTCACGCCAGTTATCCACTTCGGCGTCACGGTAGGTATGCATCGCACAGTGTATCACGACGGCAGAGACACCTTGCCGATGGGCGTCTACAATTTTTGAAATGTATGCAGGGTCCTTCGTTTCGGCGAAGCACTCATTGTGGACGACCACATCGTAATCCTTGGCCCAATCGGGATTGTTGTACAGTTTGGACTGAAAGTCCTTGGACTCTCCTCCTTCCTGGACGATGGTCCATTTGATGGGAGCGTGCTGCGCGATGCCGGTGGTGAGAGCTTGCTTTTGAAAGTCGTAGTCATGGCAGCATCCACCGGTAATGAGGAGGGCGTTGACGGGGGAGTCATCACTCGATTTTGAGCAGCCTACGATTAGAAGGGAAAGGAAGGCGATAGCTGTAAGGTTTATCGTTTTCATTGAATGCATTTTTGTCCGTGGAAAGTTATTGTTGAGAGTTTCGCTTATTCTAGTTCAAGCCAATCTTTTTGTCGGCTTATGAAATATTCATTGATGTCGTAGGAAGAACCGGGAGCCAGTCGGGCCGGCCTTGTGGGGATGTGCTTTCTATGAGCCGCTATGATTGGTCGAAGGCTTTCTTTGTGGGAAAGGTTAGTCCATTCGTTGGGGTCCTCTTTCATGTCGTAAAGCTCTTCGGATCTATCCTCGTAGCGAGTATATCGATACCGGTCTGACCTGATTGAGTAGTTGAAGGGGCCGTATGCGGTGATGGCAGGGGTCTCCTTTGGGGCGTCTACGTCCTCGAGCAGCGTGACAAGGCTGGTGCCTTCGTTCATCTCATTCTCTGGCAGTCCGCACAACTCGACCAAGGTGGGGTACATGTCAATGAGTCCAACCGGTCTACTGGATCTGCGATTCGGTTCAATTCCCGGTCCTGCGAAAATGAGCGGAACTCTGGTGTCGCGCTCCCAAATAGCCTGTTTGGCGAACCGGTTTTTCTCACCTAAGTGATAGCCATGGTCGGACCAGAGTACGATGAGGGTGCTGTCGGCGTGTGGGCTGGCGTCGAGAGCATCTAATACCTTTCCGACTTGGTAGTCCACCCAGGTAATGCAGGTAAGGTAGGCCTGTACGGCTTTCTTCCATTCGCCATTTTCAATCAGCTCCTCAGTCGTAGGCATCATGGGAACATCTGCCACTTGTTGGCCTCCTACAGGAATATCGTCGTAGTCGTTTTTCTTGTAGGGCGGCAGTTCGATGGTATCCAGCGGATGGTGATCAAACCATTTTGGAGGCGCGTACCACGGTACGTGCGGACGTAGAAAACCCACCGCGAGGAAGAAGGGCTTTTCGTGAGACTGCCCGAGCTTTTCGGCTGCCCAATTGGCGACCTTGTAGTCGGTCATTTCCTCGTCGTTGTCGGGGTAAGCCCCCCAGTCGGTTTGGGTACTGCCAATCTTGTGATCATACCAGTCTGGGTCGAACTTGAATCGCTTTTCGGGCTTGGGCCCGAACCATTCAAAGCGTCCCCCATATTCGTCGAAAGTACTGGCGGCGTCACCCCCATGGTAGAGTTTTCCTACCGCCATGGTTTTGTATCCGTGATTCTCAAAATAATCGGGAATCAGAGTGCATTTCTCCGTAAGAGGGTGGCTCGACTTTAGGTCCTTGTCTTTTATCTGCAGATAGATCCCGGTAGATGAGGGATAGAGGCCAGTGAAGATCGAAGCGCGACTCGGGCCGCAGATAGGGGCCTGGCAATGGGCATTTTCGAAAAGCACGCCTTGTTTCGCGAGGCGGTCGATGTTCGGGGTTTTGGTGTTCGGGTGGCCATCGAGGCAACCGACCCAGTCATTAAGGTCATCAATAGCGATGAAAAGCACGTTTGGTTTACCGGCTGCAGATAGGGTGGCGGAGCAGGTGAAGGCAATCGCTAAACTGATGGCGATATTTAGAGATCGATTTAGATTCTTCATCGGTTTCGCTTGAAGGGAAGTGAGATTGTTGTTGTTCTATTTTGCGTTACGTTGCCAAGGATGTTGATGGGAGCGTTTCGATGGCGGGGCAAGGGTTTTTCCGTCCGCTAGCTGCGTGGCTCCCAATACTGGATTTGATGAATATGCGCCTAGTTGAAAGCCGAATATGCGATGCCAAAACGACGTTTCGTGAGATACTTTAGCCAATTATCTAGTATGGTGGAAAAGCGAAAGGAGCTGATGAAAATGCAAGAATATAATCGCATGAAAATCGACTATCTAAGACGATCGAAGGAAAGGCTCAGGGAGTTGGAATCGGATATTGATTGCCTGATCGAAAACGTTCCTTCGACTGAGAAAGCGGTAACAGAAAGACGGTTTAGAAGCGAGATTGAAGATTTAAGGAAAGAAGTCGGAGAGCTCGAATTGGATGTCGCTGAAATGTCGGTGTCAAATTCGGATTCATGGGAGTGGGCGCTTGAAATTGAAAATACGGAGTGGCTCTTCAAGGTACTGAAAGAACGAGTCGACCAAGCGAAAGAAATTATGGAGGAAAACAAAAGTGAAGTGCTCGCTGGAGCAAATAGCGAATTAGTAGAAACCAAAACGAAAGGATAAAGACAATGCTCAGAAGTGTAAAAGACCTAATTGGATATCCCATCGAAACAGTAGATGGTAGGATCGGAAAAGTAAAAGATGCGCTTTTCGATGATCGGTATTGGCGTCTCCGCTACATAGTGGCGGATACGGGAACATGGCTTCCAGGGAAAAAGTGCTCTTGACCCCGTACCACCTGAAGAAGCTTGAAACCGGATGGATCGGAAACGGTATCAAAACCGATCTGACAAAGGAGCAGCTTGAAGGTTCGCCTGACCTCAAAACGGATGCCCCCGTGTGCATGCAGTATGAGGAAGAGTATGCCAAGTATTACGACCTGCCCTCGTACTGGATGGACCCCTACTTGTTTGGAGGGTCCACCGTTCCTCCTGGAATGGCAGCGGAGGTCACTCCCAAGAGCGAGGCGGATCGACAAGCCCATGAGTTTCGTATGAGGCAGATTGAAGGAAAGCATTTGCGTTCGGCCCATGAGATTCTGGGCTACCACATTGAGGCAAAAGACGATTCCTTCGGCCATGTGGAGGACTTCATTATCGAAGAGGAAAACTGGAGGCTCCAGTACTTGGTTATCGATACAACGAATTGGCTCCCCGGAGGGTCATCTTTGATCGACATTGGATGGGTCGAAGGGTTCGATTGGAGAAACAAGACTGCCAAGGTTGATTTGCTCAGAAAACAAATTGAAATGGCTCCTCGCTTTGATCCTTATGATCCCGTCAATGTGGACAAGCATAAGAAACTATACGACTACTATGGCAAGCCCAGGGACTATGAAACCCCGGCAGCCCCTATGTTTTAGTCGCAATGGGATGGTCCGGGTTCTGAATACGCGTTGAGCGTTTCAGACCCGGGCTTTCGCCAAACGCCTAGAGGAGGATTCGCTCGCCACGTCCGAAGACGAGCGCGGCTCCAATGCTGGCTGGAAAAATTAGTTTGCCCTTGTTGTGATATTGGGGAGCAATTGAGTGGTCTGGATTTCGTCTGGCCCTAATTCGTTTACCTCATCCTCAACATGAAAATCTACTGCATTCCCCTTTTCGCAAGTTTCGTCATCGGAGTTGTTTCGTTCGGCCAAGCGTCCACTGGTCCCTTTATGGCCAACGGAATCAAGATTGGAGAGGTGGACCAGGACTCAGCCATTGTTTGGATGCGTCTAACAAGGGATCAAACCTATCGTCTGGATGGTGAAACCTGGGAAAAGGATGACGAAGCGGTCCCAGCGGGAAAGACGTTAGGCGATATGCAATACAGTGCCATCGGAGCAGTCGGAGAAGTTCGCGTTTCCTATTGGCCCGACGGGAATCGATCCAAGCATGTAACCATGGACTGGGTGCCTGTGACTGCGAAGCGGAACTACAGCGCGGTCGTAAATCTAGAAGGACTTTCGCCCTGGACGCGATATAGCCTTAAGGTTGAGGGGCGAGGGGCGGGGAGAACGCGCCCCAGTGTGGAGTTGCTGGGCGGTTTCCGAACGGCTCCTGATCCGGAGCAGGCAGAAGCGGTGAAATTCACGTTAGTGACTTGTCATGATTTCCCTCGAAGGGACGATCTCGTAAATGGTCACTACATCTATCCTGCTATTCTGGATACAGTGCAGCCGGATTTTCTCGTCAATGCGGGGGACATAGAGTACTATGATAAGCCTGGGCCTTGGGCGAAGACGGAGGAGCTCGCCTACTACAAGTGGGATCGTCTGTTTGGGCTGCCAAACTTTCGAGAATTCTATCGTCAGGTTCCGGCGTACTTCATGAAGGACGATCACGATTTGCTCAAGAATGACTGTGGACCCGGAGACACCTATGGCGAGCTGACTTGGGACCGGGGAATCGAGATTTTCAACGAGATCTTCCCAATGGGCGAGAAACCCTATCGGACCGTTCGATGGGGCAAGGACCTGCAAATTTGGATGATGGAAGGGCGGGACTACCGGAGCCGAAACGAAACTCCGGATGGCCCGAACAAAACCATTTGGGGCGAAGTTCAGAAAGCATGGTTCTACAAGACCTTTTCCGAGTCTGATGCGGCTTTCCGAATCCTGATTAATCCAAACCCCATAGTCGGGCCGGATCGGGTGAACAAAAAGGACAACCATTCTAACAAGAACTTCACTCACGAAGGCGATGAGATCCGGGCCTTTATGGGGAAGCAAAAGAACGCGTTCATCCTCAATGGCGACCGGCACTGGCAATATGTGTCCGTAGATCGTGAGACGGGCGCACGCGAGTATTCTTGCGGGGCGGGGTCAGACGTGCACGCAGGCGGATTCAAGCAAGAGCTTCGGACCGACGAGCATCGGTTTCTGCGAATTAAGGGAGGGTTTCTCAGCGTGAGTGTGGAGCGTGACAACGGTAAGCCCCGAATCGCATTGCGGCACCATGACGTGCATGGTGAAATTGTGAATGAAGACCTTTTTTGGGGTGAGTAGACTAGTTCCCATCGAAACCTATCGCGATTGATTCCGCTTATATCGGGGAGATTTATGATGCTTTTCCTGTCCAATTATGGGGGACTAGCCCGCAATTATAGTGAATCAGTCAGTTTGATTTTTAACCCAGATACATTTAGATGAATAGAAGATCCTTTGTTAAGAGTGGCGCCGTCGGTGCCGGTGTTATGATCCTCCCCAATTGGGTCATCGGAAAGTCTCCTTCGCCAAATGGGAAGTTGAGAATCGCTCAAATAGGAGCGGGCGGTCGTGGAAACTCGCATATCGAGGGCTATAAGGCGGAGGACATTGTAGCGTTTTGCGATGTAGACGACGCGAGGGCAGCGAAATCATACGAGAAGTATCCCAACGTTCCTCGATTCAAGGACTACCGGAAGATGTTCGACAAAATGGCGGGAAAGCTCGACGCCGTCTCGATAGCGATTCCGGATCACATGCACTACCCGGTCGCGCGTTGGGCCCTGGAGCAGGGGATCAACGTCTATTGTGAGAAACCGCTTGTGCGAACCATTTGGGAAGCGCGAGAACTGAAGAAAGCGGCGGCAAAGGCCGGCGTGATTACGCAGATGGGGAATCAGGGTCACACTCACGAAGGACTCCGCTACATCAAGGAATGGACATCAGCCGGGGTGATTGGCGACGTGGTTGAGGTGCTGCACTGGACAAACCGCCCGATCTGGCCGCAAGGCGAGATAAAGCGTCAGAATCTACCTGTTCCCGCAACGCTGGATTATGACCTATGGCTTGGAGTGGCTCCAAAGAGGCCGTTTGACGACAAGATTGTGCCGTTTGCTTGGAGGGGCTGGAAGGACTATGGTTGCGGCGCGGTGGGCGATATGGCCTGCCATATCATGGATTCTTCCTTTTCTGGGCTAGACCTGGGGATTCCAGTGGAAGTGGAAGCGGAAGCCTCTGGGTCGCACAAGGACACGTTTCCTATGGCGTCCACCATCAATTTCACTTTTGCCGACCGAAAGGGCAAAAAGGCCCCAAGAGTAACTTGGTACGATGGTGATAGAGTTCCTGACCTCGCTAAAATTAAAGGGGTGGAAGCGGACTTCTTCGCCGTGGAGGAAGATGCCAGAGGAAGAAAACGCCAAAAAAATTCAAGCGGCACCTTCATCATTGGTACGAAAGGAACGATTTGGACGGATACTTATAGCTCATCGATTCGAGTGTATCCGGATGACTTCTTTCAAGAAGTTAAATCAAGTGGCGGCTTGCCACCGAAAACGCTCGATCGTGTTAGGGGAGGACCCTTCAAGGAGTTCACCGATTCTATCAAAGCAGGAAAGAAGGCAGGATCGGACTTTAGCTACGCAGCTGACTTTACGGAAACGGCCCTGCTCGGTCTCGTCGCGATTCAGGCGGGTACCAAGATAAAATACAACGCGAAGAAAATGCGGGTGACCAATAACAAGGAAGCGAATAAGTATCTAATGAGTCAATACGATTATAAGAGTGGTTTTATACCTTCCTGAGTATAGTCTCTCCTGGAAAAATTTGAGCCGAAGATTGCCTGTGCGATTTTCGGCTTTTTTGTGCTTTCGATGTAGATTGGCTTAATGAACGAGTTGTGAAAGTGGTCACTTGTGACGACCTTCGTTTCTTGGGAGGCGATGGGAAGCGCCTTTGGCGAATTGCTGTCGATCGAGACCTCCCAATGGAGTCATTTCTCCAGTCTTGCAGCTTAACCCGAAAACTGAGGGTAGTTTCTCTTAGCTAAGAGTAAGGATTCCTGATGGTTTCCGCACTCGTATCAGATGGAGGCTTAGGATGAGCGAAAACTTTACTTTAAGTCAGAATCTGATTTACGACTCGGGCGTCTTCAACTCCGGTCAGCCTTAGGTCGAGACCTTGGTACTTGAATGAAAGTTGCTGATGGTCGACTCCAAAACGATTCAAAATTGTAGCATTAAGGTCGCGAATATGGACCGGGTCCTTGACGATGTTGTATCCAAAATCGTCGGTTTCACCATAGATGGTACCGCCTTTGACACCCGCGCCGGCTATCCACTTTGTGTAGCATTTTGGGTGGTGGTCTCTGCCGTAGTTAGATTCGGTAAGTGTGCCTTGGCAGTAAAGGGTTCTGCCAAACTCGCCACCCCAAATAACGAGGGTGTCATCTAGCATTCCCCGCTGTTTTAGGTCAGTGATCAAGGCATAGCTCGCTTGGTCGACATCTTTGCACTGGTTCGGCAAGTCTTTAGGAAGCACTCCATGCTGATCCCATCCGCGGTGAAATATTTGCGAGAAGCGTACCCCTTTCTCGGCGAGCCGACGTGCCATGAGACAGTTGTAGGCAAAGGTGCCAGGAACTTTTGAGTCCGGCCCGTACAAGTCGAAAATATAGTCAGGTTCGTTGGAGAGATCGGTGAGGTCCGGGACGCTGCTTTGCATGCGAAACGCCATCTCATATTGGGAAATACGAGCATGTGTTTCAGGATCTCCAAACTCATGATACAAGTCTTCGTTGATCTCGTTGACACCGTCGAGCATGTCACGCCGAGTCTCACGGCTGATTCCATGCGGATCAGTCAAGTAGAGAACTGGGTCACCCTTGGACCTCAGGCTCACTCCTTGGTGCTCCGAGGGAAGCGGTCCGGCTCCCCATAAGCGGGAAAAGAGAGCCTGGGCCTCTTTTCGCCCGGTCCATGTGGAATTCAACACTACAAACGTTGGCAGGTTCTCATTCAAGCTACCCAACCCGTAGCTCAACCATGCCCCTAGGCTGGGGCGGCCAGGTATCTGGTTGCCTGTTTGAATGTAGGTGATGGCGGGATCATGGTTGATCGCCTCGGTCCACATCGATTTCACGATAGCGATATCGTCGACGATCTTTTTGGTATAGGGGAGCAGCTCACTGATCCAGGCCCCTGATTTTCCAACCTGTTCAAAGTCGAATATGCTTGGAGCGATAGGGAACCTCGCCTGTCCCGACGTCATTGTAGTAAGGCGTTGACCGCGACGGACCGAATCGGGCAGATCTTTGTCGAACATCGACTGCATCTCCGGCTTGTAATCGTACATGTCTAGCTGGGAAGGGGCGCCTGACATGAAAAGATAGATACCGCGCTTGGCTTTCGCTGGGAAATGGGTCATGCCCAGTGCTCCAGGCCCAAAGCCTGGGGATCGACTGGTGTTTCCTCTCAGGCCAGGCCCAACGATTGAAGCCAATGCGGCGATGCCAAGACCTTTGGCAGCTTTACCGAGGAATTGCCGACGGGTTTCAAAGGATACGTATTCGTCGATTGGGTTCATGTTCGAAATCTAGTATTTGGTGATAAAGGAATCGAGGTTCATTATCTGATTGGCAACCATTGTATAGGACGCGAGTTCGACGTGATCGAGATCCGATCTGGGGGATGAGTCCCCAACATGAATAAAGGCTTGTGCATCGGATCTCCCTTCAACGAAAGAGGAATAGAACTTTCGGTAAGATCGCTCAAGGATCTCTTGATGTTTCTCTGCGGGCGTAGTCCCGAATGCATAGGTGTACATCTGAGCAATTCGATCGCCAACTGAACCGCCGTGATGGGCCAGTACGCGTTCCGCCAATTGTCGGGCAGCTTCAACAAACTGCGGATCGTTCATTAGGGTAAGCGCTTGCAAAGGAGTGTTGGTTCTCTCTCTTCTTACATTGCAGTTTTCTCGGGAAGGCACATCGAAAACGACCATATTGGGAGGCGGCGCGGTGCGTTTCCAGAAAGTGTACAAGCTTCTTCGATACAGTGCCTCCCCCGAATCCTGAAAGAAATGGGCGGTATTACTGTCGGAGTAGGCCACTGCATTCCAAATGCCTTCGGGCTGATAGGGCTTAACCGGCGGCCCTCCCACGGCAGGGTTCATGCTGCCGCTTACATACAAAACCTTGTCGCGGATAACCTCTCCATCCAGCCGGTACCTTGGTCCTCTGGCGAGGTACCTATTTTCGCGATCAATCGCTAGTTCCTCGGGCGTGATAGTTGATTCCTGCTGGTAGGCGGCACTCATTACCAAGGTTTTGAAAAAGGATTTCACATTCCAGCTCTCTTCCTGAAAACGAATGGCCAGCCAATCCAGAAGCTCCGGGTGAGTCGGATTTTCTCCCATGATCCCGAAGTCTTCTGATGTGGCGACAATGCCTGTACCGAAAAAGTTCTGCCAAAAGCGGTTTACTGTTACCCTCGCGGTAAGCGGATTTCTTGGGTCAACGAGCCAGTTGGCGAGGCCTAACCGGTTTTTGGGCGCATCTGGGGGAAGTCCGCCGAGAGATTCCGGTACATTGGCGAAAACCTCTTCCCCTGGTTTGTCATACTCGCCTCGTTCCAGGATCCTGGCGGTGGGAGGCGAGTCCCTTTCCTCCATAACCAGCGAGACGGTTGCCTGATCGTAGATATGGTTGTAGTCCATTTCATTGATCGCCTGTTTTAACTTTAGCTCCTGATATTCGGGAACGAAATTGGTGAAGTAATATTCCTCTATCTGATTTTTATCTCTACTCCGATGACGTTCCTCGGGAGTATTCAAGAGTTCTTTGATTCTTTTTACGGTAACTCCACTGCCAGATTCGAAGGGATATATTGGACGGTTGAAGACTTTAAGGGAGTTGATTCTGCCGGTCTTTGGACCGTCACTGCTTTTGTCGTAGTAGCCAGTTTTATAGTTCTTGGCGGCGAGTCCCGGATCGATCAGTCCAGTTGAAAAGTTTCCAACTTGTAGTGGAGCTTCTACTGCGGCACTTCCCGTAAGGTTGTCGATTACCTTACTGTAGTCGAACGGTTGGCGGGATCCGGTACGTATCGAGAGTCCCGCTACCGAGCCTGATCCATCGTAGGTGACATGTATAGTGGTGCTACTGAACTCCCTCGGATTGACGCGTTCTGCCTTGGTGGTGGCTGAAATCATTTTGCCCTCCCTAAGGGAGTGAATCAATTCGAAGGTAATCTGATAGCGATTGGGAAATGAGGGATTGGAGTTTGCCACTGCAAGCCGCCAGCCTCGGTTACCATCGAATTGTTCAATCACCGGAATGCGGCTTTGTTTTTTCCCCTCCTCAACCGGCAACTTCAAATTGCAGGAAATAGTAAATGGTCTGTCAGGTTCAAATTCGAATCCCTGCTGCGCCAGGTCGATTCGCTCGCCCATCGAAACATCCAATGTTGGGTGGGACGGCTTCTCGGGTTTGGCTTCTTCAGTCACTTCAGTGTCGTTCTTGAGTAGCAGCTCAAACGAAGGTTTGAAGTCAGGTCTAAATGTTTTGTATTTGCGATCCTCATCTTCTTTCCAGGCGGTGAAGGTAGCTTCATTGTCTTTCTTGAGCCTTTCTACTGCTTCGCTTAACGCTTTACGCTCGCCGGAGACTTGTATCCAATTATTGGTGTGTTCTGGTTTTGGAATCGTCACAACGGGTCTCGTATCATAGGCGTTACCGTCCATAATGGGTCCGTCAAAATTGTTGAAGAAGGCGGAGAAGCGGTAAAAGTCCGTCATGGTGAACGGATCGAATTTGTGGTCGTGGCAAGAGGCGCATCCCATGGTCAATCCCATGAAAACAGTGGCCGTGGTCTCTACGCGGTCCTTTGCGTAGATCGCTCGGTATTCTTCGTCGATGGCTCCGCCTTCGCTGGTGGTGGGGTTGCATCGGTTAAAGCCGGTAGCGAGTCGCTGATCGAGGGTGGCATCTGGCAGCAAATCACCTGCAATCTGCTCGATAGTGAACTGGTCGAAAGGCATGTTGTCGTTGAATGCTTTCACGACCCAGTCGCGATAAGGCCATATTTCGCGATAATTGTCCAAGTGAAGACCGTGCGTGTCAGCGTAGCGAGCCGCGTCGAGCCAAATGCGCGCCTGATGCTCGCCGTAAGCGGTGGAGGCTAGCAGTTTGTCGACGAACCGCTCATAAGCGCCGGATGAAGCATCGTTCACAAACTCCTCTACGATTTCCGGAGTGGGAGGAAGCCCCGTCAGATCGAGAGACAGACGCCTGGCGAGAGTGGGCCGATCCGCTTTTGCGTTGGGCGTGAGTCTCTTGGCTTGCATCGCTTCGTAGAGGAAGGCATCGATTTCGTTGTTTCCCCACGTAGCTGGTGGGACTTTGGGCTTTTGAGGTTGAACGAAGGCCCAGTGGCCTTCCCACTTCGCCCCTTCTTTGATCCATTCAGCGATGAGTTCTATTTCCTCTACGGTGAGACTCTTGTGCGAGTCTGGCGGCGGCATTACGTCGTCCTTGTCCGAAGTGGTGATGCGTTGGTAGAGGGGGCTTGCGGCGGGCTTGCCTTTTACAATGGCAGGATCGTACTTGCCATGCGACTCGAAGGCGTGGGCTTCGATGTCTAATCTGAGATCTGCTTTACGCGATTCTTCGTCCGGCCCGTGGCAAGCATAGCAGTTTTCCGAAAGGATGGGGCGAATGTCCTTATTGAAGCTGACGGTCTCGGCCTGAGAGGAGGTGCCTAGCGCCAGGCCTACAGCAAAGTAGACTCCAGAGCTAAAAAATAAGGGCTTGGTTTTGCAATTCATAGTCTGAAAGAAACGAGCGAAAAAAGTGTTCGTACTCGAAAAGTAATAGGTAGATTAAAGGGGAAATCTACACATTTGTTAGAATTCCGGTTGAATCGCCTAATCGGTTCAAATCTTGCAGACCTAGCTTTTGAGCCAAACCGAGATACAGATTGGTCATCGGAGTGGCTCCATGGTTAACGAAGCGGTCGGGTTGAAGCGTGCCCCCTCCCGATCCTGCTAGAATTATAGGCAGGTTGTCGTGCGTGTGGCGATTCCCGTCGCTGTGTCCGCAGCCGTAGAGGATCATCGAATTGTGGAGGACGGAGTTCCCGTCTACGTCTTCCATTTTATCTAGGCGCTGGAGAAAGAGAGCAAACTGTTCGAGATAGTAGCGGTCGATGAGGGCGATCTTTTCCATTTTCTCGGGATCTTCTTTATGGTGAGACAGGTAGTGATGCCCCTCATCAATTCCGATCTCCGGATAGGAAGTGTTCATCCCCTCGTGAGCGAGTTGCAAAGTAGCGACGCGGGTTGAGTCCGTTTGGAATGCCAGACCCATCATGTCGTACATCAACGCCATGTGCTGGCTGAAGCTCTCTGGAATTCCTTCAGGTGTTGCGACATTCGGGTCTGGGGTGTCTTTATCTGACTCCGAATCCTGGATACGTTTCTCGATAGCGCGAACGCTTTCAAGATACTCGTCCAGTTTTTGATGATCTTGGTAGTCCGTTTGCTGAAGTAACGCCTGGGCATCTTCCATGACGAAATCGAGGATCGATCTTTGTTGGGCGCGCCGCATTTGCAGATTCTTCTGTCGCTCCCCGATTGGCCCGCCACCAAAAAGCCGTTCGAAAACCATGCGTGGGTTGGCTTCGGGAGCCACGGGAGTATTGGGCGATTGCCAAGATATGTTGTACTGGTAGGCGCAGGCGTATCCCGAGTCGCATCGCCCCGATTTACGGCCCGTGTCGCAGGTCAGCTCAAGCGAAGGGAAACGGGTCAGGTGGCCGATTTCCCGGGCGATCAACTGGTCGATCGAAACACCGGCTTGAATGTCTCGGCCCGCTGTCTTGCGAGCCCGTTCACCGGTCAAGAATGTGGCGCTGGCCCGGGCGTGGTCGCCCGCTCCGTCTTCTCCCGCGGTCGCGTTGATATGGTCCAAGCCACTGAGAACCTGCAGCTTTTCTTTTACCGCTTCGAGCGGTTGCATCGTGCGGTTGAGCGAGAAATCCGAACCAGAGCCCTGGGGCCACCAATGGTGTTGATTCACTCCGTTGGGAAAGTAGCAGTAAGCGGTCCGCAAGGGGGCGCCCGTTGAGGTGGTTGCAGTGGCTCCCGCTGTAGTGGGGGAGCTCGCGGCTAGGCTCCTTGGCAACAAGGATTGATAGGCCGGAAGGGCGATTGATACGCCGAGGCTCTTGAGAAATTGTCTTCTTTTCATTGGTGTGATCAATTTGAGTTTTTTGCTGCGAGCAGATCGAGTTGCGGGCGGGTCTTTTGAAATGCAGGTGAATGGACAATCCCATAGACAAGGGTCAAGATGCGCCCATCGTCAGAGTCTAACGATTGAACGAGAGAATCGATCGTATGAGTATCATAATAATCAACGCCTCGTCCAATGGCGTAAGTCATCATTTTTTCAGAAACGATCCTATAATAGTCGAGCCGGCGTTCATTTGCAAGGATCCGCTTTAGATCACGGATATCCCTGAATGCCTCACCTGAAACGAGGACCCCTGAGGGATCGATGGGGGTGCCTGCCTGGTCGTCCCGCCACATGCCCATCGCGTTGAAATTCTCTAGGGCCAGCCCAAGTGGATCCATTCGCTGGTGGCAGGACCGGCAGAGGGCTTGTTCGCGGTGGGCTTCCATCAGCTCTCTCATATTCGGTACGTGGCCGCTCTCGAATTGCTCTTGGGCTTCCTCGAGCTCAGGCACGTCAGGTGGGGCAGGGGGCGTGGGGGTACCCAGAATATTCTCAAGAATGAAGAGTCCGCGCTTTACCGGTGAGGTACGCGTTGGGTTGGACGTGACTCCGAGAATAGTTCCCTGAGTCAGAATGCCTCCACGGTAGCTTCCGGCAGGGAGATCGACTTTTCGCATTTCCCGATGATCGATACCTTCGATTCCGTAGTGCTCAGCCAAATCTCTATTGAGGAATGTATAGTCGCTATCGATGAGTTCCAGGAGACTGCGGTTGTGGTTGAGTACGTGCATAAAGGACATTTCGGTCTCTTTTCGCATAGACTCCCTGACGTTGGAACTGAGTCTGAATCTTCGGTCGGGTCTTCCGTCACCCGCCAAAATAGCCCGTTCATTGAGTCCGATAAGCGGGATGTCCCGGGATTGAAGCCACTGGCCCACAAAGTTTTCGGCGATCGCTTCAGACTTCGGATCTTTGAGCATCCGAGCGACTTGGGCATCAAGGTTCTCCCGGAGTTGACCAGCAGTCGCCAGATCGAATAATTCCTGATCTGGCATGGTAGACCAGAAAAAATAGGATAACCGGGCCGCCAAAGCGTACTCGTCAATTAATGGATACGCGTGGGGAGTGTCTGTAGGTAGGATCTTTTCTACTCGATATAGGAAATTGGGGGAGGAGAGAATAGCGGTAAAGGCTTTTGCGATCCCCTGCTCGAAGGTCGAGTTCTCCGAGCCCATGCTTGAAAGAGCGAATTGGGTTAACCTATCGACCATGGTAGGGTCTGGAGGACGGCGATACGCCTTCTGTGCAAAACGCTTTAGCACGCGGCGAGCATAAGCCTCTTTTTCCAACGGGTTTTCAGGGGCAGGTCCGTCTGGGAAATATCGGGCGTATTCAGGCTTTAGGTTCAGGAATCCTTGTTGGACCGGGCCAAGGAGGACAATTGAATCAATTTCAGCTTTCATCTCTGAATTGATTCGGGATACGTCGTAGTTTGGTGTGAGCTCGATTTTCAAATCGTGCTTACCCGCTTCCAGTCTGAGGTCGAAATTGAAGATCCGTTCTGACTCCGGGCTGTGAATCAGGTCGAAAGTTCCCATTGAAGTACCGTCTATGGCGAAATCAATTTTCGCTTTTCCGTAATCGAAATTGAAAAATCGGGTCGTGCGGATGTCTGCCTTGATCTGATACGGTCCGCTTCGATCAACCGCGAAAGAAGCGAGGGCCGTGTGCTTTTTGGAAAAAGTAAGGGATTTATCTAAAGGCGCGTCATTTTCGGTCATGAAATCTTTAGACTGAAGAGTCTGAGCCGGGTATTGATAAGGTTCCTTTGGTATGGATTTCTCCAGGACGTCGTTGGCGATTCGTATGTATTTCTCGAGCAAGAGGGGGGAGGTGCTTAACGCGTCTGCGACATTATCGAATCCGTATCCTGTATCGTCTGTGGGAAGCAAGTCTGCCGCGTCAATTCGGATTCCCGTTAGTTCGTAAAGCGTATTCTCATATTCCACTCGATTGAGTCTTCGATGCGCGACCTGTCCTGGATCCGGATTCGCGGGATCAATTTCAAATACGTCCCGCTTGATCCACTGAAGGAGTTTTTCCCGATCCCGCGCGGAAGGTGGGTCCTTCTCGGGTGGGGGCATTACATGCGCTTGCAGGTTCTTGAAGGCGGCGAACCACTTTTCCTTGTCGCTCGAAACCTCTTTGAACGTGAAATAGTCGTCGAGGGAAAACCCGCCTTTTTTGGATTCGTAATCGTGACAGTCGTAGCAGGACTGCTCGAGGATAGGCATTATCTCTGATTGGTAGTACACGTCGTTAGCCAGAGATCCCGTTAAAAACACACACGTCGCCGTTGAGGATACTGCCAGGCGAACCATCGTGGGTAATTGGTGCAGGAATGGTGATCTATCGCGGATATTGCTGAGCATGAAAAGTGGGTGAGGTCGGTTTCGATCTATTTTACCGAGTAGACAAAATTTTGGGACGTTTTTCGATTTAATCTATCATTATTACGATTGTATGAGGATTTGAGCAGGTTTGTTGACACTTAATTAGTGGGGTAATAGAAATCCCAATCATGTCTTCACCCCATTATCGTTTCACTGAATCAGGCGGTTTAAGCCGTAGAGAATTTGTAATTGGAACCAGTTCGTTAGCCGCCGCCGCTTTATGGTCATCGAGAGCGGTGGGCGCGGTTGTCAGTAGGCCGAAATTCAGTGATTATCCTTTTTCTCTTGGAGTCGCTTCTGGGGACCCGAGTCCAGATGGATTTGTGATATGGACCCGACTAGCTCCAGATCCATTGGAGGGCGGAGGAATGCCCCAGGAGATCGTGGAGGTTTCGTGGATGATCGCGGATGACGAGCGCTTTTCCAAGGGAGTGCGAAAAGGAACGACGGTCGCCCGTCCGGATTGGGGGCATTCCGTTCATGTCGAGGTGGAGGGGCTGGAGGCCGATCGATGGTATTGGTACCAGTTCAAGGCGGGGGAGCAGGTGAGTCCCAAAGGTCGAGCCCGAACGATGCCAGCATTGGGCGCCATGCCTGACCGGCTTAATTTTGCCTTCGCCTCCTGCCAAAATTACGAGCAAGGCTATTACACCGCGTTTGAGCACATGGCTCGAGAAAACCTGGATCTAATTGTTCACCTGGGTGATTACATATACGAATACGGAGGCCGGGACAATCGGGTGCGAAAGCACACCGGGTCCGAAATTTATTCCGTCGAGGACTATCGGAATCGTTATGCTCTCTATAAGTCGGATCCTGCTTTGCAAGCCGCTCACGCGGCGGCTCCTTGGCTGGTCACATGGGACGATCACGAAGTGGACAACAACTATGCGGACGAAATTTCCGAGGAAGCGGGAGTCAGTACAGAGGCGTTTAGACTGAGGCGGGCAAACGCCTACAAAGCGTACTATGAGAATATGCCATTGCGAAAGGCATCGCTTCCGAATGGGCCTGATATGATGCTGTACCGGAATGTGCCCTACGGGAGTCTAGCGGATATTTTTGTTTTAGATACCCGCCAGTACCGGTCGGATCAACCTTGTGGAGACCGGAAAGCGGTTTTGTGCGAGGAAGCGATGAATCCTGAAAACACAATGTTGGGCGAATCCCAGCGGGACTGGCTGATGCAGGGGATGGAGCGGTCGCGTTCTGAATGGAATATATTGGCGCAGCAGGTCATGGTTGCCGCTCTGGACCGGCTTAATGGTGAGGGGGTCGGCTACAGTATGGATAAGTGGACGAGCAGTGAGATTGAAAGAAGAGAGCTTTTGAAGTTCATGGGTCGGGAAGAGATTCGAAATCCGGTCGTTTTGACAGGAGACATACATTCTAATTGGGCAGCGGAGCTCCTATTGGATTTCGAGGAATTTGATTCCGAAGCCGTAGGTGTTGAGTTTGTTGGTACGTCCATTTCTTCCGGAGGAGATGGAAAGCCTAGACCTGCCAATTACGATTCACTTATGGCGGAAAACCCGTTCCTCAAATTTCACAATACTGAGCGGGGGTATGTGACGTGCGAGGTAACAGAGAAGGAGTGGAAGACACGTTACCGCACGGTAGATTACGTCACTCGAAAAGGGTCGCCGATCCGCACGCGAGCGACTTTCCTAGTCGAAAACGGTAGGCCGGTGTTGAATCGGATTTGAATGCTGCTGGGGTTTTGCCCGCTGGCGATTCGCAGCGCTGCATCATAGGTGTGGCCCATCCGAAAAGCGCTTTAAAAAACCGGACTTTGATACCGACGGTAGCCTCTTCGCAGCCGGGAAAATTTCCCACGCCACGGTAATGCTGGTAGAATTCCGGATGGCTCCTGGGCAAAGGCGTTTTCCCCTCTTTAAGATTGAAACAGCTAGTGTGAGGAGTGGGCCAACACGTCCAGCACAGGAAGGGTTCCCGATATGGAAGCCATTAGATTGTTGAACTGCCCAATTACGGGCGTCGACTTTCGTTCCGCCACGACCCAGCTGTTTCTAGGGGCCATGTCCCTTCGAATATTATCCTCCAGGGCTGCTGCGAATGCTTTATCGTGAACGATGACGGCGCATTCTGTATTGAGATAGGTAGAACGCGGATCGAAATTGCTCGTGCTAACCACGGCGATTTCACCATCAATTACCAGAGACTTGGCGTGTAGGCTGCTGCGAGGGCTTCGAGAATTGTTCAATTCCGTTTGTTTGCTTGATGCTTCCAATGCCTGAATACGTGGGAAGAAGGCTTCAACGTCTGCGGGGTAGGGTTTGAATTGGTAAATATGATACTTCAGTTTTGTAAGCTGCTCTCTCTGCTGCTTTAAGGCGACCGCTCCCACGATTATGTGGTTGGTAGCGGCGACGCTATTGGTAGAAAAGTGAATTTCGAAGTCGGGATTCTCCTCCACGATATCGCGGACGATGCCTTTTGTCCATTTGCAGGCAACGAGGTAGGGAGACTGGCCTACAATATAGGATTTCGCGTTCCGCAATTCTGTTTCAAGGGCGTTCAAATGAGAGGAGTCTTCTTCGATTTCAGACCGCGAAGCCAGCACGGGCGGATCGCAGACGAACTCAATCTTACCGGTCTCGAAGATATGGCCGTCTGGTACCTGAGATGCGAGAGAGTAGTTGTTGGCCAATTTGCTTAGCGCATTAAACTCGCTTGCGTCATAAAAGAAAGTAGTGGAATCGTCAGGGCGGGAGAATCTCCATTTAGCAAGGATTGCTTGGATGTCGACAAACTGAATCGCGGGGATTGAGTGTTCGTGCGTCCAATAGGTTTCAAAGGAATCCTTCATGTCGCCAGAAACTGGGCCGCAGGTAACAATCTCGCGGTCCTTGAAATTGAATTCTTCATCCCAGTCATAGTAAATTGTCTGGTAGTTTCTCCCCCCAAGAATTGCGATCCGATCGTCCACGACAAAGAGTTTGTTGTGCATGCGGCGATTGAGCTTTTGAAAATTCCTCAGAACAATGGAGGTGTAGTCAACGGGTCCTTTAATGGCATTTTTAGAGATTGGCTTGAAATACCGTATCTCTATATTGGCGTGTGCGGAGACCATGGCGGCGAGCGGCTCAATCCTATTGCCAAACGGCGACGCGTGGTCGATTAGAAGACGCACGGAAACGCCTCGTTGGGCGGCGCGTTTAAGCTCCGAGAACAGAAATCGCGTTGTCGCGTCGTCGGTCCAAATAAAAGTCTGAATGTCGATCGAATAGCGCGCGGAACGGATTAGATGGACCCGAAGGGCGAGGGCGTATTCACCGATATTGTATATGGCGGCGTAGTGCTTGGGCCACTCGGAGGCGCTGATTGCTTCGGCGGCGAGGTCTTGCAGTTCCGACTCGATCGCGGACGCCTGGACTTGGGATAGAAAACCCGCAGGCAGGGTAATGATGAGCATCACGGTGCAAAACGCGATATTCCTTTGGCGGTTAATCATTGCAGAAGGAAGCTGGAGAAATAGGGGCAGGAAATGGCAAGGCAATTGAGGCGCCTTGTCAATAAATGCGCATTTTAGATCGATAGGGGCTCATTTTCGTCTAGAAACTTTCTTATAACCTCAGGTGGGGGCAAGTTCATCCTATTAATAGGATTAAGGTTTGCCGAGAGAAGCCTTCTCCATAAGCAACCGCCCTAAATCGACCCTTTAATTTTAGTAGGGCGCATCTGCAGTTTTTGGATCTTTTGAACATTTTAGAGTTCTATTGTTTCTCTAATCCATTGATAATAGGATGAAAATGAGGGTGCTTCAGGAATCAGTGAAACATGTAGGGCTCGCCTTGGTAGGGTTGGTGTCGACCACCTGCGTTTGGGCGCAAGTGGATTCGCCAGACCAAGAGGTCCAGCTTCAAGAGAATTCATACCAATCGAAAAAAGCCCCTTCGCTAAAGTACATATCCGGATGCAAGTACCTCTTGCACGAAGACTACGAGCATTTGCTCCCCTTCGATACCGGGTTGCAGATAGTTTTGGGATTTATTGAACTGGATGGGAGTCGGCTTTTGCTGCGAAAGGGCTATGGTTGGGACGGGGCTTCTGGGCCGGTGCTCGATACCAAGACCGTTATGCGGGCGACGGCTGTCCACGATGCCTTGTACCGGCTCATTAGATACGAACTATTGAGCGAGTTCGAATTCAAGGACCGCTGCGATCTGGAATTCGTTCGGATACTGGAAGAGGATGGGATGCCGAAATTTTCTCGGTACTGGATTCAAAAGGGGGTCAAACAATTTGGCCTAAAAGGCGTGAGGGAATTCGGCATCAAAAAAGTTCGATCCACTGTGGATAAGTCGGGAGGGAAAGACGTATTTACAAACCTATCCTCCTCCTCGAATTCCTCCGAGAAAGAAACCAGGTTCATACCTAGCACATTGTAATAGGGCCTGGCTGCGTTCGTTAGTCTCACGAGCGGCGAGTCCGAAAAGGCTTTGTCAGCGGATTACCGTTATTGTTTCCTCCATTCCAACGGATCCAGGCGGTAGTACTCTTTGAGCACGGTGTAGACCTTTGGATGTTTCTTTACCATTTGCCGTGGCTTTTCAAAAAAGCACTCGGTTGCGACGGCGAAAAACTCGGCTCGATTGGTTGCGCCGTAGTGATCCATGACGGATCGTTTCCCTCGTTCCGCTTTGTCGATCAATTTCTCGAACCCCTCATTCAAGACCTCCGCCCAGGTGTGATAGGCTTGCGGAGTTTGGAGAACAGGGACTCCGTCGCTCCGGTCGTTTTCCTGGTCAAGCTGGTGGGCGAACTCGTGGAAAGTGACGTTACGTCCATCGAAGAGATTCCGAGCGCCGCTAGCCACTGAGTCCCAGGCGAGGATTACGGTACCGTTACTCCATGATTCACCGAGTCGAGTAATCCGTTCTTTAGTTGGGATTCCCCTGTGGTCGAATCCTTCTTTGATAGATGAAAATGAGCTCGGATAAAGCAGGACCGTTTTCAGGTTGGGATAGGGTGGACCTGGGTGGTTTACGATGAGGGTGCAGGCCTGCCCCGCGACGGTAAGGATCATTTCATTCGTCAGCTCCAATCCCCCGCATCCCTCGAAAAACGTGGTAGCAACAAATTGGGAGATTTTATCGTGAACCTTTTCTTTTAAATCGGCAGGAAAATGCGTATACAAGGGAAGGTTCTTTTCCAATAGGGCAGCCCATTCTTTTTTGAATACAACCGATGCGGGGTCATTGTTGGTGAATAGGTTTTTGAGCTGCTCCCATATGGACATGCTTGGATAGGCTAAAGATGCTTCTTGCGGAAAACGAGTTACGCAAGAATATCATTGACGACATGGGCCTCTTCCACGCCGGTCAGCTTCTGGTCAAGACCTTGGTGGGGGAAGATCAGCTTGTTATGGTCGATCCCCAGTTGGTGAAACATCGTAGCGTGGAGGTCGCGAACGTGTACTGGGTTCTTGACGACGTTGTAGCAGAAATCGTCCGTTTCACCGTAGCTGATTCCGCCTTTGATTCCACCGCCAGCCATCCAGGTTGTGAAACAGCGAGGGTGATGGTCACGTCCGTAATTGCTCCGGTCGCCCGGATTCAGATTCTGAGCGTAGGTGGTACGGCCGAATTCTCCAGCGAAGACGACAAGGGTGTCGTCTAGCAGACCCCTTTGTTTTAAATCGGTAAGCAGGCCGGAAATGGGTTGGTCCACATCTTTGGCTTGGCCCCTAAGGTTAGTTGGCAGCCTAGTATGATGGTCCCAACCACGGTGGAATAGCTGGACGAAGCGAACGTCACGTTCCGCCATGCGTCGCGCGAGCAGGCAGTTTCGGGCGAAGGATCCTGATTGGCTGACCTCGGGGCCGTAGAGATCCAAAGTCGCTTCGCTTTCCTGGCTAAGATCAGTCAGCTCTGGGACGGAAGTCTGCATGCGAAACGCCATTTCCTGTTGAGCGATCGAGGTCTGGATTTCGGGATCGCCGGTGATCTGAGCCTGTTCGGCATTCACCTTTTCCACGAAATCGAGCATTTTGCTGCGAACATTGCGATTGACCCCTTTGGGGTTGGAGAGAAACAGAACCGGGTCGCCCACCGATTGAAAGGCGATGCCCTGGTGTTTGCCCGGAAGGAATCCGGTTCCCCAGAGACGACTGTAAAGAGCTTGTACGTTAACTTTTCCCGACCAGAAAGCGGATGAAAGAACGACGAAGTTGGGAAGATTTTCGTTCATGGAGCCTAGCCCATAGCTGAGCCAGGAACCCATGCTGGCCCGACCAGGCATTTCGGAGCCGGTACAGAAAAACGTCTTGGCGGGATCGTGGTTGATCGCTTCCGTATGGGTAGACTTTATGAGGCAGAGGTCGTCTGCATGCTGAGACAGATGGGGGAGCAGCTCGCTCATTTCCAGGCCGGATTGGCCTTGAGGGGCAAACTTGAAAATCGAGGCGCAGATTTCCTGTTTCTTCCCGCGGGTCATCGTTGTGACGCGCTGGCCCCGACTGATTTCAGGGGGGAGGGGTTGTCCGTGCAGTTTTTCCAGTCCCGGCTTGGGGTCAAATAAGTCGAGCTGGCTGGGTGCCCCGGCCATGAACAGGAAGATAACCCGTTTCGCCTTCGCAGGGAAATGAAGCCCCGGTTGGGTTGACGCGACCAATGGCATCATAGGTCCCTGTAAAGTGGCAATGCCGAGGCCGATCGAGGCTCGCTTGATGAATTGTCGCCGATTTAGAGTGTCGCAAAATTGTTGATACGAAGGTTCCATTATTATCTTCTGACTTTGGCGATTTCCAAATTAAATAGACTGTGGGTCATCATGGTCCACGACGCGAGATCGACCCGTTGATCCATGGGCGCATTCGCCCACTCAGGTGTTAGCGAGCGTGTAAGCTCTGGGTCTCCTTGGTAGGCTGTATGGAAATCCGACAGGGTTTCTCGCATGAGATTTAATCGCTCAGGATGGGGAAGATGGGATGTTGTCATCTCGTAGGCGAGACTGAGTCTGCCATTGGTCTCGTTTCTCTTTTCCATCACTATTTTTGCAGTTTCTTTGGCCGCGTTGAAATACTCCTCCTCATTCATTAGCAGAAGCGCTTGCAGCGACGTGTTGGTACGTTCTCGGCGTGAAACGCAAAACTCGCGTGAAGGGGCATTCATGATCGTCATCTGCGGTGGCGGCATCCCTCGCCTCCAGTAAGTATAGAGACTGCGACGATAGATGTCTTTCCCTGCATCTGGCACGTAAGTGAATGGAGCGGCCATGCTCACCATCTCCCATAGGCCAGGAGGCTGGGGAGGTTTAACGCTCTTTCCGAACATTTCGCGATTCAACTGACCGCTTATAGCGAGTATTTGATCACGAATCTCTTCCGCATCCAGGCGGTATCTTGATCCACGGGAGAGGTGCCGGTTGTCGGGGTCTTTGCGGTATTCTTCCGTGGTAGCATCCGAGCTCTGCCTATAGGTATTGGAAAGAACAATACGACGAAGAAGTTCCTTTACATTCCATCCTGATTCGACGAATGAAGTCGATAGCAGATCAAGGAGCTCAGGATGGCTGGGCCACTCGCCTTGGGCCCCGAAATCCTCTGATGTCTTAACGAGGCCGACGCCGAAAATGTATTGCCAAAACCGATTAACAGCGACGCGAGCGGTCAGGGGATGCTCGGGCATAACCAGCCAGTCGGCGAGATCTTTTCGTGTGTAATGATCTTTCTGTTTTCCTAGGGCCGGAAGAAATCCAGGAGTGTTTCTCTGCACGGGCTCGCCCGGGGCGTCGTAGGAGCCACCGATTAGTATATGGGTTTCTCGAGCAGGGGTTCGTTCAGCCATGACCATTGCCGCAGGGACGTCCTCCAGAAAGGCAGCCCGCTCCGATTCAATTCGAGCTATTTCTCGGTCAATTTCGAGTGAGGCAACCGAGCGGGCTTTTGCGGTCCACTCGTCATTGTCGCTTTCCTCAGGTAGAACCGCGACTGGTGCCCATCTAGATTCCTCAGAGCCTTTAGTCAACCAGTCGGCTCCGGTTGAAAGCGTTTTTTCTGTGCCGCCAATGGTGTAGTCCAATTGGAGGGCCAAGCCGTTCTTGGGGCCGGAGACGATCGCGGTGATTGTGTTCTCGCCAATTCTGAGGTGTTCGCTGATTTCGGCTGCGGCTCCCTGTTCGTTGGGAAATACTTTCCCTACAAAGTTTCCGTTCGCGAAGAGTTCGACTTCAGACTGGGCCAAAAACCGGACGAGAGCTGCATCCGGATTTGAATCAAGGGTGAACTGTGATTTAAAAACAGTCTCTGAGGGTTTTGCTTTCGAATCAGTTCCAATAAAAGGAACGGATACTTTTTCGAATGAATCGGGCCATTTGTCGGACAAATCCTCTTGCCTGATTACGGCATCTCTACGGATTTTGGCGTCGTGCATCCTGGCTTCGAATTCAGCGAGTTTGAGATCCTGTTTTGGGGTTGTCAGGTTTATGTAGGGAGGTTGGAGTCCCCGCTCTGGCTCGCGTACCGTTTCCGGATTGCCCGCAAAATTGTTGAAGAATGCGTAGAGCTGAAAGTAGTCCTTTTGAGTGATCGGATCGTATTTGTGATCGTGGCACTGCGCGCATTGGACAGTGAGTCCGAGAAAGGCTGTTCCGAACGCTTCCACGCGATCCACCACATTCTTGTGCAAACTCTCCTCTGGCAGGGCGGTACCCTTGTCTATGATCATGTGTAGACGGTTGAAGCCAGAGGCGATCAGATGGTCGCGAGACGGACTTTCGTATTCGTCGCCTGCGAGTTGGTAGGAAATGAAGTCGTCGTAGGGGAGGTTTTCGTTGAAGGAGCGAATGAGCCAGTCGCGGTAAGTAGAGAACTCGCGATGGAAGTCTTTGTGCATCCCATTCGTGTCCCCAAGTCGCACAAGATCTGCCCAGTAACGAGCCATGTGTTCGCCATACGCGGGATTTGCGAGCAGTCGGTCCACTAGCTTTTCATAGGCGTTGGAGCTGCGGTCTTTTAAAAACGTATCTATTTCCTGGATGCTTGGAGGAAGACCTGTCAGGTCAAAACTCAGCCTGCGAATAAGCGTGCGTTTGTCGGCTTCACCTTTGGGCTTCAGCCCCTTTTCATTGAGCGAGGCATAGACGATTGAATCGATTGCGTTTTGACTCCATTTGCGATTGTCAACACGGGGAGAGTCAGGTGTTTCAGGAGGAATGAACGCCCAGAAATCCTGGTATTCGCCTCCTTCTTTTATCCACTGGGTGATGCGTTCGATCTCATCTTCTGTGAGCGGGGCTTTATGTGAGTCTGCCGGCGGCATAAACTCGTCCTCGTATTCGGATGTGACGCGGTACCAGAGTTCGCTCTCTTCGGGTTCGCCCGGCTTTATGATGTGGTAGTCGTCCCTTGGGGTGAGCGCTCCGAGCTTGCCTCCGGCGACGTCCAATCGAAGGTCTTCCTTGCGATCCTCCTCGTCGGGTCCGTGGCAATGGAAGCACTTGTTGGAGAGAATTGGACGAATATCCCGATTGAAATTGATGCTTTTCTCAGCCGCGGATAGGCTGAAAAAGGAGAGTAGAACGTAGATAAGGGCGGCTTGTTTCAACGGAAATACTATCATTAAGCCCGATCTTGCGGGTCAACGCTATAAGTCACGAAACGAACTTCCTCGGTTCCGGTGTCAATGCGCGTTTTTCTAGCGCCGTTAGATGGAACCTCCCAGTGGATACTTCGACTTTGGTGAAGTGGAAAAATACTTTATTGAGTGACCTGTATGGTCCGCTAAGTCGTTGGTGATTTAATGGCCTTTCCGGTCTCAGGATTAGTCCCGTAGGGCGTAAATCGGGAAAAAGGAAGTGGGGTGGCGACCGGTAAGCAGCATAAACCAGTAACGGTTACCAAGCGCTTCGATAAATCTTCTCCCATGCTGGCTCGATCGAGCGGGAATTCGCGGTTTCCCTCGACAATGGTGTTGTCGCAAGACGGTGTTGCCTACGAATTGTCTGGAGTGTCGGTGAAATCAGTCCGCCCTGTGGGTCAAAACGAGGAGCTGACACTGACTTACACAGGAATCACGCAATCGTCCGTCACCGACCGCAATTCATCGCACTCCAATAAAAACTCCAAAAGTGTGATCGCCACTCCTCCTGCCAGTCATAACACCACTCGGTCTAACCGGTAAATAGGGGTTTAAGTTTGATGTTTTCTTAAACCTTGGAGCCGGTTGGGATTTCTTCCTTGAGAATAGAATAGACTGTCTGGGAATAGGTTTGGGACTGGAAGCAGTGTCGATTGGAGACCGCATGAGGTTGACGTTTGGGTGGTTGGAGATAAGCAGTCGGCTATTACAAACTTTGAAATACCGGTTGTTTTGCTGAAGCGCATCGCTTTGGCCACCCTCTTGTCGATCGTCGCTTGGTCGGACTTAGCGTTCGCCCAACAATACGGGCGTGGAATGGGAAGAGGGCGTGCGTATCCAGATCGTAGTGAATTTCCCATTTGGGAGAATGTGGAGGAGTTTGAAGAGGACGTATTCACATTCGCTCGCGTTCGGTATGTGCCGCACGGGCGGCGGGGCTGGGATGGCGACTACCCGGAAGCGGATCTGAATATTTCATTCCGGCTTCAGGAACTGACATCGATGAAGGTCAACCCGAATCCGGTGGTGCTTGAATTGACGGATCCGGACCTGAAGAACTACCCGTTTCTGTTTCTTATCGCGCCTTGGTCCGTGAATTTCACCGACGATGAGGTTGCGGCGTTGAGAGACTACTTGCTGAGTGGCGGTTTCCTGATGGCAGACGAGTTCTGGGGACCGCAGCATTGGGATCTTTTTTATTATCAGATTAAGCGGGCTCTCCCTGAGTTCGAGCCAAGAGAGCTCCCGCTCGAACACGAAATTTTTCACATCGTCTACGACTTCAAAAAGAAGCCCCAAGTCGTGCCCATACACATATGGCGACAAGGATATACCTACCATCCAATGCCAGGGGTGGCGGAGGATCCCGAGCCTCACTTTTATGGGATATTCGATGACACGGGGCGAATGATGGTTCTCCTTTGCCACAACAACGACCTGGTGGACGGTTGGGAAAGGGAAGGCGAGGACGTGGAGTTTTTTCGTCAATACTCTGAGCGCAGCTCATACCCGATGGGAATAAACATCATCACGTATGTCATGACTCATTAAAGCGTTTCGAACTCTCTGCTTTGCAGTGACCCGCATAAGGTTACTTTGAAACCTTAACGAGTTGCGGTTTATGGAGGGGGCGCTAAGGATTTCGAAATGAGGATTAAATTTTTTGCAGCGGTAGGCTTATTTCTAGCTAGTTTGGCTGTGGCAAAAGCGGCTGATTTGATATTTTCGGAAGGTTCGGAATGGGAGCTCGTTTCCGATGGCCATCAGTTTGCGGAAGGTATGGCTTGGGACAAGGAGGGGCATTTCTATTTCACGGATGTGCCCCGTTCGCTGTTGTACAAAGTCGATGCCAAGACGGGTGAACGAATCCTGATTGACGACAATACCGGGAGAGCGAATGGGATCGCCTTTGGCCTGGATGGTCGACTGTATGGCTGCTCTCGAGGGGCAAGTCGAATCTATGCATGGGATCCGGTCACGTGGGGCAAGGTAGCGGTGGCAACCGGTCCAGCGTCGAACGACATCGCGATTTTAAAAGATGGAACCATCTTCTTTACTGATCCAGGAGACAACAATGTATGGTGGATCGATCCGAAGAGTGGGGAGTTGACGAAGGCGGCTGATCCGAGGTGGATGCCCAATGGAATTTCACTTTCGTTGGACCAGAAGACATTGCTCGTCGCTGAATTCAATTCGGGAACGATTCACGGTTTTTCCATCGATTCAGCGGGACAGCTGAAAGGGAAGAGCTCGCCCGCCTATCGGCTGGGGATCCCATCGAACACGCTGGGCCGACTCGATGGCATGCAGCCACTCAAAGATGGACGTCTGTTGATCGGCACCGCCCTGGGAATGCAAATCGCTCCCCGAGTGGGGAAAGAAGGTACGCATCCGTTGATCGTTGTTCCTTCTCCGGACAACCGACCGCGCTGTAACTATGCCCGTATCAGTCCTGATGGGCAATGGCTTTATGCGGCGTTTGCCAAGGATATTCTTCGTCGTCGGGTGGTGGAAGGATTCAATCAATAAGAAGGCGATGGAGGATGGTTGCTGCTACTAGAGGGGCTGCCCATTGGGTGATTAATTTGAGATTATGAAAGTACGTTGGTGGCCACTCGTTCTGATTTGGGTGCTTGGTGTTTCAACGATCGGTGTCGTCCTCTTTCTTCAGGATGGCGAGGTCGGTGTGCGACAGGCGATGGTCATGAAAATGATCGGAGTGACGATCGTGTGCTTCGTACTATCGATCTTTTGGCTGCTCTTGTTTTCAGGTCTTAGGGCGAAGTATCGGTTTCAGATTCTAGGACTGGTTGCCCTGATATTGTTACTATTCGCGAGCGCGGTCAGATACGGAGGGGTTACGGGGGATTTAGTTCCCATCTTTGCCTGGAGATGGTCCCAGCCTTCGGTGGCTAGAGCTGAACAAGCTACGCTTCCAAAGCTAGACGCGAATGGCGTATTTCCGCAGTTTTTGGGACCGCATCGGAATGCCTCGATTCCGGGAATCCGGCTGAAGAAAGACTGGTCCGAGTTCCCTCCAACGCTTCTTTGGCGAAAGCCGATTGGTGAGGCTTGGTCGGGATTTGCGATTTCAGAGAATCGAGCGATTACGCAAGAGCAAGATGGCGAGGATGAGTTGGTATCCTGTTTTGACTTGGTATCGGGGGAGTTGACTTGGCAGTCGCGAAATAAGGCTCGGTACGACAATCCATTGGGAGGCGTTGGACCGCGAGCCACCCCGACGATAGATGGGGACCGTGTGTACGCGGTTGGCGCGACCGGATTTTTCGCATGTCGTTTAGTGGAGTCGGGCGCGTTGGTCTATTCACTCGATCTTCTAGAAGAACATAGTGCCCCGTTGCCCGATTGGGGGGTGGCCGGCTCTCCTTTGGTTTTCGAAAACCTCGTTATTCTCAGTGCGGGCGGATCCGATGGAAACTCGCTTGTGGCGTACGACAAATTGACGGGAAAACTCGTTTGGCGAGGAGGAAGCGACAAAGCCCATTGGAGTTCTCCGGTTGTCTATCAAGTGGATGGCGAAGATCAGGTTCTTATCTTCAACAAAGGAGGGGTAGCGGGACATGACGTCGAAGACGGAAGCATTTTGTGGGAATATCCATGGACAAGATCTACCGGAACGCCTCGCGTTGCGATTCCCGTCCAAATTTCTGACAACCGTTTTGTAATATCGAGTGGATACGGAGCGGGTGCCTCAATGTTTGAGGTCCAGAAAACTGAAAATGGATATGAGGCTGAGGAATTGTGGAAAAGCCTTCATCTGAAATCCAAGTTCAATAACTTTGTATTCAGAGATGGCTATTTGTATGGGCTGGACGATGGAATGCTGACCTGTATCGAGGTGGCAACCGGTCGCAGGACTTGGAAAGAAGGCCGTTATGGTCATGGGCAATTGCTGTTGGGAGACGATTGGTTGTTGCTGATGGCAGAGAACGGAGAAGCGATCCTTCTTGAGCCGAATCCAGAGGGACCAGAGATTCTAGGAGCGTTTGCAGCCTTGGCAGGAAAAAGCTGGAATCCACCCGCATTGGTGGGACCCCTTTTGTTGGTTCGCAACCATCTGGAGGTGGCTTGCTATCGTCTGCCACTGGAAGAATAGCTTTGAATAGTAGGCGTCTTTCGGAAGTCTGTAATTTGAATGGAGGAAAATAAAGAGCGTATTCCGACCGAGAGGGAGATTTCCCTCTGTCCTTGCAAGAGCCAGCTCAACTACGGGATATGTTGCCGGCCGTACCATTTCGGGAAGGAGAAGCCAAAAACGGCGGAGCAGCTCATGCGTTCACGCTACAGCGCGTACTTTTTCCGGAAGGTGGACTATCTTGTTGAAACGACGCATCCAGACACGCGCGCCCCAAGTCTAAGGGAGGAACTCCAAAAAACAATCTACCAAGCGAATTGGAGCTTTCTCACCATTCTCGGGAAGACACGAGGGGGAGAGTTGGATAAAACGGGAAAGGTCGAGTTCGTCGCGGAGCACTTCGTCAATGGAGAGCCTTTCGAGCTCCATGAGTGCTCGCGATTCAAACGCTACAAGGGCGTTTGGAAGTATTTAGACGATAAAGGGTAGCTGGCGCTCCAGGCAGCCCGTTCAGGTTGGTGACCGATTTTAATGTCGGAAACTTTTATGAACAGTAGGAATGGCTATTGCCAGACTATGGTTGCGCAGCTAAATATTCCAGCGAGTTTTCGCTTTCTTCGACGGTTTGTGAATCTTGAAAAGACTAGGATCGTGAATGCGATTACCGAATTCAGCGGTTTGCTCATCCAGTTTTTTCAACTGATGCATAATCTGCACCAAAGGGTGTTCTTCGGGAATGTCCTTTGCATTGCTGTGAGCGTAATGTCCTTCACAATACACGTGGATCGCTTTTGAAATACTTGCGGCTGCGTCACGAACGTGATCATTGATAAACCCATCATCGTTTGGTTCAAATCGGCCTTTTTCCATAGAAGGAGCGTTGTCGATCTCGGGTGGGAATAAAAGCGAAATCGATGGGATCTAATTCGTAGAATGCAAGCGGCCTTGTTTTCGAGTTGTCGAAAGAGAGGTAATCTGCGATCCAGAAGTTTCGAATCGCGATGGATGGGAGAGCATTAACATGGACCCGATAAGCCAAGGAGCCTTAGGAGCGCTCGCAGCTGCGACGCTTTCCAAGCCAGTCCGTTATCGATGGGCGGCAGCGGTAGGTTGGGTAGGCGGAATGCTTGCGGATGCAGACATATTCATTCGTTCCGAATCAGATCCTTTGCTGAATATTGAGTACCATCGGCACTTTAGCCATTCACTCATTTTTATTCCGTTAGGGGGACTGATCTGTGCGGGTCTGTTATGGATCTTTCTTCGCAGGCTGATTGAGTTTCGGGAGTTGCTTCTCTACGCTATAGCGGGGTATGCGACTGCGGGGTTGCTTGATGCCTGTACGAGTTATGGCACACAGTTGTTTTGGCCCTTTTCAGACCTGCGGGTCGCCTGGAGTATTATATCGATCGTCGATCCGATATTTACGCTCACGATCCTCTGCCTACTTGCAATTGGTTGGATACGGTTGTGTCGAAGATGGGCGTGGATGGGGGGCGCTTTTGTTTTGGTATACTTGTCCATCGGAGCGCTCCAGAATTATAGAGCGACAAGCGCTTTGGTTGAACTCGCAAGAGATCGAGGCGAAGAGAGAGCCAGTCGATTTACCGTTAAACCCTCGATCGGAAATTTACTGGTATGGCGAGGGATTTATGATATTGAGGGAGATCTCCAAGTAGATGCTATCCGAGTGAGCCTTTTGAGTGGGGAGGTCATTGTTTACGAAGGTAAGCGGATTCGGGGGGTTGACTTAGAGGGATTGAAGGAAGGACTTCCGGAAAGCTCGTTGCTGAACCAGGATGTAGACCGGTTCAATCACTTCTCGGCAGGCTACCTGGGCTGGCATCCAGACCGTCCCAATGTCATCGGTGACGCGAGGTATGCGATGTTGCCACAGTCGGCGATTCCGTTGTGGGGAATAGAATTCGATCCCAGCCTACCGCATCGACACGCTCCCTTTTTGAATTTCCGAGATGCGAATCCTGAAGCGTTTAAAAAGCTGTGGGGCCAGATTAAAGGAGAACAGTGATAGGGGATAGTGGCGGAGGTTTAGCTCTATATAAATCGATAGGGGGAATTTATTCTGTTATCAGTGATATTAAAACCAGATATTGGATACATTGATTCTTTAATCTTAGCTGAATGCTTTGGTTGCTCACCTGGAAGCCGACCCCGCTTCTGGGCCGTTTGACCAATCAGTGTTGGCATCGGCGATCAATGGCGCTTTAATTGACGCTTGCCAGAGTAGATTCAACCCAGCCTTATTCATGGAATGCGATGTTTCTTGGCTACGAGTATTACCCTATTATTGCTAGCGGTCGTTTCTTCTGCCAATCGAGCAGAAGAATTCAATCCAGAGCCTGGAGCGATGATCGTTTGGGCAGGGGATTCGATTACGCACCAGTGCGGTTACACTCAGTACTTGGAGAACTTCCTCTATACTCGGTTTCATGATAAGAAGCTTCGTTTCGCGAATGCGGGAATAAAGGGCGACCGTGCAGGCGACTTGTTGGAGCGATTTGATGAGGACTTGGCAAAGTGGCAACCTCAGTACGTTACCCTGCTGTTGGGGATGAACGACGGAAGGTACCAAGAATTCGAGAGAGATAACTTTGCTGTCTACAAGCGTGACGTGAACACTGTATTGGATCGCCTAAATGAGATCGGGGCCCGTTCGATCATTCTATCGCCGACCCCGTTCGACCACCGTCAGTATGCGCTTCGATACGAAGACCCGGATTTTCGCTTCAAGCGACTAAATGTCCATGAGGAGTACAACGCCAAACTGGCGTTCTATGGAGGTTGGCTAAGGGATATTGCGCGAACACGGTCTTTGGAGTACTTGGATCTTTGGGGGCCGATGAATGACTTTACTGCCCGCTTTAGGCGGGATCATCAGAGTTTCACTTTAATGCCGGACTCGATTCATCCGAACCCTGATGGAATGGCTCTAATGGCAGTAGAAATGGCAAAGCATTTTGCCGGGAGTAGAAGTGAAGCGAGTCGAGTTGAATTGAAGCGGTTGACCGATGGCAGGGTGACTGCGGAAGGAAACGTAGTCCTTCATTGTTTCGATCGGGATGGCTTCAAGGCTACCGTTACCCCTAGGTCTCTGCCTTGGGTATTGCCGGCCTCAGGGGAGATTGGGTCGGCCCCTTGGAATTATTTGGATGATCCGAGCAAAGGATTTCGGGCTGCTCTGGAAGGTCTCCCCATCAATAACGATTTACTGTCAGTGAGTGGTCTGGGTCAGGGCGTATACGAGGTACTGATGAATGGCGTGGTTGTTCTCATCGCTGAAAGTGACGACCTTGTGAGAGGAATTTCACTACAGTCGAACCCCGATTCGCCGAGTTTTAAGCAATCGCACGAGCTGGCTGTACTGAATGCTAAGCGAAACGACGAAGCGGTCCGGCCCTATCGAGACGTTCAGGGAAGAATGAAGGCAGTTCGGAGGAAATTTGGCGGGGATTCTGTAGCTATTGCGGTAGCGCGAGAGGAAATCACCGTCGAACTCGAAAAACTCCAGTTGCTGGCTGAGAAAATGGAAAAAGAGATTCACCGGATCGCTGTGCCTAAGCCATATGAACTGGAGATCAGGCGGTTTACCCAATAGTCTGGTTTTTTGTTGGTCTGCAATCTATCCCAATGCGAGAAAAAGGTCTTCTGCAAATTGAACTCTTGGGATAAGCAGATGTCTTTCGATTCATTGTGTTAAGTAGAAAGGCTTTCTTTGACACCTTTCAGTCAAACACTATTGTCCGACCCCAATATCGATAGTTTCTAGTTAATCCCTCAATAATGACAAATTCGCTCCGCTTTTTTATCTTTTTTGCAGCTGTTTCTGCTCCATTCATTGCCAATGGCGCGAGACCTGTGGTCCTTGAGGACCTACCGGGGTTTGATCGGCCCGTTTCGGCGGCTTTTTCCTCGGATGGTAAGTCGCTTTTTGTCGTCAACCGGTCCAGGGGTGAAGTGGGGGCACGCCGAAATGCCGGTTCGATAACTAAATTCAGTGTAAGTGAAGGTCCCGAATTCAAATTGGCAAGCAAGCGATTTGTCGTCGGATTAACGGCTCCTTCCGACATCGATTTTCTACCGATTGACTTGGCTGATGTTGCTCCAGCGGGGTCTCTCATTCTCGTTTCCGGCACTCCACTGATCGAGACAGAAGATGGTAGAATGACCAAGGATGCCTCGGCGGATTTTATCGGTTTGTCCTTGTATGATCCCACTACGGGCAAGCTGATAAAAAAGGTAGATCTAGGCCCTGCCTCGAATGTCAAATTGAAGGGTGAGAATCCCTTGATTTCGCCTAATAGCATCACGATCGACAAAAGTGGAAGTGTCTACATTGCGGACACAGGGATTGGCGGGAACTTGTTCAAGAATCGGGTCAAAGCGCAACCAGTCATTTACCGGATTGGTACCAGTGGGTTGATCGATATGTTTACAGGCAAAAGTCCCATGGATGTAGAAGTAATGAAGATTTCCAGCATTCCTGGAGATATTTCCTATCAAACTGAGGACGACTCAGTTTTCTTCGTGGCCAACCACATTCAAGGAGCAACCAAGGGGGCGGTGTTCAAAGTGGCTCGGAGCGACTTTCACAACGTCATGAAAATCCAAACCGTGGTACGCGAGTTAACCGCCTTGAGCAGCATGCGTCTCGCGCCGGGTGGAAAAGTTCTTTTGGCAACGAACAAGGGTGAGCTGGTAGTTCCTCGGGGGAGGAAGGCATCCCGTTTGATTCGGTTCAAGCCAGAGATGACGTTTTCAACGCCGGGGAAGTTTGCGATGCTACCGGAGCCGGGAGGCGATTTCATTATAGCGGTTCCGGAGGAAACAGGCAGTGCCGGAGCAGGAAAAGGTCAGAGGGTACGGATCGTAAGGGTCCCTTCAAAATTCTGATTAACTAAAGAGGGAATATGAGGACGGTTTTGTCCTGACCTTAGCAGGAGTTCAAGAATGGCCTCATGAGCGGATTGAACATGGCCAAATAGAAGTCACTGTAGTTGGAGAAACGTCAATAGACGAGATTGTAGACGCGATCGGGGATAGCTTAGGCCGCATTGAGAACAGGACGGTAAGGTCTGGGTTTAGGTTCGCTTGACAACGCGAAAGCCCAGCCAGCGGTTTCTCGAAGCTTTCATATCCTGGCAATCACGGGAGCGGTACATTTGTCATAGGAAACTGGATATTGGAGCCGGGTCCAATCACGCTGAAGGAGAACCTCTCCCTCGTATTTGCGGAGAGAATATTGCGGGAGCGAATTGAATTCGCTTTGCGCCAGGAAATGGCGGTTTCCGATGAAACGAAAGTCGATTACTGGAACCTGCCGGCATTCTATGAATTTCAACGTTTTCGAATCGAAGCCGATTTTAGTCCGGACGATCTTGAATTGATTTTGGAATTTATAAAATCAACCTGCCTAGAATTGCCCGAAGGGTCGTTCCGTTTGGACGAGTTGGAAAGATTTCGGGAATTGCTGAAGAGTGAGTGCGAAACAAACTCCAATAATAATGAATACATCGTTGAAAATGTCCTTCTTAGTGCGGGCGAACGGGCCATTTGGATATCGGAATGGAACGAGGTTAATGGAGGTTTTCTAGAGGAAATAACTCGTGATATGATAGTTGAAACCTTCAAAAAATGATTTCCTTGGGAAGAGGCGATTCTACGAAGCGCGATACCCCAATTCTAGTCTGCTTCAACCGCGCTTGACTTGGCGGAGGGCTCCGTCTATCCCCGCGACGATGCCGAAAAGTACAGACCAGATTCCTGAGACCGCCATCGCTGTCTACTCGGGGGGGATGGATTCAACTGTGATGTTGTACTCGATGATAGAGCAGGGGGTCGATTTACGAGGAGCCCTGAGCGTCGACTATGGCCAGAAGCATCGCAAAGAGATTCTAGTGGCGAAGGAAATTTGTGAAACGCTTGGAGTCGAACACAGAATAGTGGACTTGAGGGCTATTGCGGCTTTGTTTGGGTCGAGTGGCTTGACGGATTTCGGTACAGACGTGCCAGAGGGACACTACGAAGAAGTATCGATGAAACAAACCGTCGTTCCCAATCGGAACATGATTCTGATTTCATTGGCAACGGCATGGGCGATTACCAAAGGGGCGGATGCGGTGGCATACGCAGCCCATAGTGGGGACCATGCGATCTATCCAGATTGTCGGGAGAGTTTTGCGAATGCTCTGGATCAAGCCATGCGACTCTGCGACTGGAGCGAAATTCGGCTCTATCGCCCATTTGTTAATTCGAGCAAAAGTGAGATTGTGGCAGAGGGGCACCGCCTGGGAAGCCCTTTAGGAAGCACATGGTCATGCTATAAAGGAGGAGACTTGCATTGTGGAAAATGTGGTACTTGCATCGAGCGCAGGGAAGCCTTTCATTTGTCGGGCGTCGAGGACCCAACGAGCTACGCCATTAATGCGCCGAGCGTCGAAACGCTAGTCGCTCATAACTGGCATCTCTCGACTTGAAAAACAGTATGTTTACCTGCCAAAAGACTTACTCGGAAATTCCTTTTGCTCATCGGCAGCATAGGCACGATGGCCATTGTGCCAAGATTCACGGTCATAATTGGAGTTTCACTTTCACGTTTGGCTGTGACCAGCTGGACGAGTGCGGATTTGTCGTTGATTTTGGGAAATTAAAGCCACTACGGGCATGGTTGGAGGAGAATTTGGATCATGCCTGTGTATTCAATCAAGACGATCCGCTGCTTGAATCCTTTATGCAATTAAAGGACGAAAATGGAAATAGCGTGTTCAAGTCACTTGTCGTGGAGCAATGTTCGAGTGAAGGGCTGGCGAAATATCTTTTCGATGTCGCCAAACCAATGATACAAGATATGACAGAGGGAAGGGCGTTTCTAATCTCAGTAACCGTTAAAGAGGATTTTCGAAACAGCGCCACATATTCTCCGGAATTGGACTAATGGAATATCCGGTTCATGAAATGTTTCACTCATGGCAGGGTGAGGGAAACCATTCGGGAAGATCCGCTTTTTTCGTACGTTTGTATGGATGTCCTGTGCATTGCCCTTGGTGTGACTCGGCAGGAACCTGGCATCCGGATTATGTCCCAGAAAAAGTAGATAGGATAGACGTGGAGACGATCGCCGACGCAGCGGCAGCGGTTAAGAGCGATTTTGTAGTGATTACGGGTGGGGAACCGACCATTCATGATTTGGGGCCTTTGACTGATGCAATGAAGGATAGGGGACTGAAATCCCATTTGGAAACGTCTGGTTCATTTGAGATTAGAGGTTCCTTTGATTGGGTAACCTTGAGCCCAAAATGGCTCTCAATGCCATTGCCTGAGTCTTTGGCGATTGCGAACGAGTTTAAGCTGATTGTTGAAGAGGAGGGGTCCGTCCAGAAGTGGGTAAATGCATTGAGCAATTCGATCGATGAGCGTTCGGTCTGGCTCCATCCGGAGTGGTCAGTTAGGGAGGATCCGCGTATCCTGGAAACAATCACGGATTTTGTAAAGAAGCATGGAGCTCCTTTTCGAGCCGGATTACAAGGGCACAAATATTATCGTGCTGACTTGCTGGACCCGAATTCAGCTAAGCCTTCCCCTCTTGGCGGAAATCCTATGCTGGGATATTAGAAGTTTACTGATAAGGGACTACTTGGATTGAGGAATGCAGTTTAAGCGGATCAGTGTTAGCAACTATAGGAATATAGAATTCAGCCGGTTGGAACTAGGATCTCCTCGTGTGTTTCTTCATGGCCCGAATGGGCAAGGGAAGACGAATATGCTAGAGGCTCTTGGACTGGCGACTGCTTTGCGTCCCTTTCGTACTCATGAGAATCGGGTGGTAATAGGTCCCGCGGCCTTGTATTCGGAAATCGTATATGATTTAGACCATGAAGACCTGGGCGAGACTCAGGTTAGGGCTAGAATTAAGAAGTCTGGAAAAGAAGTTTGGATCGATGGTGAACCCACAAGACGGTTGTCAGATTTTGTTGGGAGATTTCCGACAGTGATACTGTCTTCCAACGATTTGCAATTAACTCGGGGCGCTCCAGGAAATCGAAGGCGTTTTTTTGACGCGTTTATCTGTGGGGTGGACCGCAACTACTTTAGAGCATTGCAGACCTTTCAAAAGCTTTTGCAGGAGAGGAATGCGCTATTAAAGCAGAATGAGTCTGATGCAGTAGTATCCGCCTTTGAATCGCAAATGGATGAGCCGGCATTGACGATTTGCAAAGTCCGAGAAGAGATCTTGGATTCTCTCATGGAGTATGCCGTTGGCGTGCACAGGGAAATCTCATTGGATGGTGAAACTTTGGCTGTGAAATATAGCCGAAGTGCAGAACTCAAAGAGGCAGGGGACTATCTTAAATTGTTAGAGAAAAATCGAAAAAGAGATGGCTACTTGCAGTCGACGGGGAAGGGACCTCATCGCGATGACTTTTCGATTTCCTTAAACGGGATGTCCGCCGATGACTTTGCGTCGGAAGGGCAACAGCGCTCAATCACCCTTTCACTCTCGCTAGCGATTATCGAGTTTTGGCAAAGCCGATTTGGATTTCGACCGGTTGCTCTCGCTGATGATGCTCTTGGGGAGTTAGACCAGCAACGAAGAGAGAGGTTCTGGTCGGTTCTGGACAAAGATCTGCAAATCATTGCGACGGGCACTCAGCTGCCCTCGCCAGGAGAGAAGGAAGATTGGAGAATTGTCGAAGTCTTGAATGGTGAATTTGAGGGCTAGTAGGCCAGCGGAAGCATTGCTACTCTTTGTGATAATTATTCAAATACATCAAAACTGCTGCCTTAAGTGAAGGGAATGAGAAATCCTCAAAGTTGATCGTATTAGGGTTTTCAATATGGATCCCATCGATTTCATCGGGGCAAATTTGGATGTTTTTAAAATTTTCAACCTTAGCCACAAAATAGACATCGTTAACAGAGTAGACTACAGACTTGTAGGAATATACGTTGGGCCAACCTCCAAGGTACTTCCATGAATCCAAGTCGATTCCGACTTCTTCCTTAACTTCTCGAAGCATTGCTGTTTCCAGTTGCTCTCCGGGATTTACAAATCCGCCCGGAACTCCGAGTTTCCCTTTATGTGGTTCCTTACGCCGTTTTGTGAACAATAAGTTCCCATCGCGATCTTGGATTAAAGCTGCTGCAGAGGAAACCGGGCTGAAGTGCATTTCCAAATCGCAGTCTCCACAGAAAAAAATGCTCTTTTCAAGATGGGGTTTGGCGGCGGTGCCGCAAGAAGGGCAAAAATTGAAGTGACCAAGAATCGGTTTTTCTGAAAGGTTCATTCTTGGAAAGCCAGAAAACTGTAATGTCAGGGCTTCCTTTTCCCCTACTGGCATCGTTAATGGAGGAATTTGTTGGTAGCCTCGCAGGGATTCGAACCCCGACAGAAGGAATCAGAATCCTTAGTGCTACCATTACACCACGAGGCCGTCGAAGTGGGAGAAGCTAGGATTGGTAATTTGAAAATCAATAGAAAAACGTCCCCCATTCGAATGTTAGGGAGCGCTGCCAGCAACTTGGAATTAGGAGGCCTCTGCTAGTTCTGACCTTGCGTAGACTTTTCTGTCGACTCTTGAGGATTGGATTCCTTCTCCTGTTTGTAAGGAGAGGTTTTCCAAAAGCCTCGGTAGAAGCAAGAACGGTTGCCAGCGAGGAACTTTTTGCATTGTTCCTGATTCAGCTGGTTAGCGGAAACGGTTTCGGGGATTGAACGACTCATGATGGATGGAGTAGTATATCGGCACCGTTGTGTATCAATTGACCGTGATTCAGTAAAAAACGGGCTGAAGGGGTATTTCTAAGCTCTTGCTGGCGAAAGGTTCGCGTTGATTGTTGATTTGAATGCGGTGAAAGCTCTAGATGGAAACATGAATCTAGCGATCATCAGCGGAACTAGCATCAACCGATCGTCGGTTTTTGAGGGATGGAAATTGGATCGAGTGGAAACGCCTTACGGAACGATTGAGATCAAGTGTAGCAAGGGGATCGTAGTAGTGAATCGTCACGGCTTTTCAGAACCGCTTCCTCCTCATAAGAGCAACTATAGAGGCTATGTCTCTGCCCTGAAAGCTTTGGGTGTAGACGCAGTGCTAGCAGTGACCTCAGTAGGTTCCTTAAAGGAGGATTTGAAGCCTGGAACCTTGGTTTCCTGCTCGGACTACGTGAGTTTTGCTCCAATGACGTTTATCGACGATGGTCCCAGTGGATTCGCGCCATCTATCGACAACGGACTTCTGGATGATCTAAAGAGCTTGTGTCCTCAAAAGATCGAATCTGATCGGGTTTACGTACAGACGCGTGGGCCACGATTTGAAACGAAAGCAGAGGTGAGATTGCTTCAGAGCTGGGGTTGCGACGTGGTCGGAATGACCTTTGGCAACGAAGCGGATTTGCTCCTGGAAAGCGGTATATCGCTCACTTCCTTGTGCATGATTGACAACTATGCACACGGTATTGGAGATCAGAAACTTAGCATGACTGAGTTCCACGATTCCGTTGACCGAAACCAATCGGTTATTGATGGAGTTTTGAGTGGTGTGACGGCCCGATTTGGCACGTAGATTGGATTTTACTGTTATCTTGTGACAAATAGCCCCCTATTAGAGTAAATTCCCCCTCGATTCAGCCGATGGTTTAGGCTGGCTGAGGACATGCTTCAGTGAGAATTTAAATTTATAACGATATGAGCGAGTTTCTCTCTACAGAAGCAATGAACGCCTCACGGGAGGTTTTTAATCGACTTAAGGGCTTGATCAACAGTCGGATCAAGGGGAAGGACGATGTCATTGATAACATTCTGATCTGTTTGGCAGCAGGAGGGCATGCCCTTATTGAAGACTTACCGGGTGTTGGAAAAACCACTTTGGCCTATTGTCTCGCTCGAGCGATGCACTCGGACTTCAAGCGAATTCAGTTCACGAGTGATTTGCTTCCCACTGACGTTACCGGTGTTTCTATCTATGACGAACGTGAGCGATCTTTCGTGTTCAAAAAGGGGCCGATCTTTTCAAATATCGTTCTGGCGGACGAAATAAACCGGGCGACGCCAAAAACGCAATCGAGCCTTCTAGAGGTGATGGATCACGGAAAGGTTACCATCGATGGTGAGACTTATTCGGTAGGGGACCCATTTATAGTACTAGCTACTCAGAACCCGGTGGATTACGAAGGGACCTTTCCGCTTCCGGAAAGTCAGATGGACCGGTTTCTAATGCGACTTCAAATGGGTTACCCCAGTACTGAATACGAGTTAGAAATACTAGCAGGTACGAATTCGGGCTATGACGATTTAGACTTTGGCGACCCCGTGAGCAAAGAGGAAATAATGAAGATCCGAAGTACGGTTTCTAAGATCTACCTAGAGGATAGCGTTTTAGAGTATATCATGGGCATCGTCACCGCCACGCGAACAGAAAGCGAGTTCAAGGCGGGAATCAGTGTGCGGGGAAGTCTGGCCTTGAAGGCGGCATCCCAGGCTCGCGCTCTTTATTACGGAAGAGATTTTGTAGTGCCCGAAGACGTGAATTCCGTTACTTCATCAGTTTTGAGCCACCGTTTGAATTTGCGCCGCCCCTCCTCCGATGCTAGGGAGGAGCGTCGTTTGGTTGAGGGAATTGTTTCGCGAATTCTAGCTGTAGTTCCGCAGCCGAAGTAGAATCATAGAAAGCAATGTCAATTTCTGCCTCAAAGGACCAGTTTATGTGGCGTGGTCCTGCTTCGGGTCGGGCGCCAAAGCCGTTTTCGCTTAAGCTAAAGGAGATCTTCATTCCCCCTAGGGTGAAAAGGTCCTCCCGACCGCGTCTGGCATGATGCTAATCCTTATTGGACTATGCCTTGGATTAGCTGCCTATAACACGGAAAACAATATACTTTTTGCGGCTCTATCTTTGCTGATTGCGACGATCATAATGAGCGGTTTTTTTTGCTGGTCGAATATCATTTCAGCACGTTGGCGGCTGGAAACAAGCTCTACATTTAGAGTGGGTGAAGATGGTGAGGTCGCAGTCATAGTTGAAAATGCGAGACAGCGATTTCCTTTGTTTTGCCTGCTTTTCCATTTGGGAGACGACGCAACGCAAGAAGTGAATGATCTTCATTTAACTGAGAGTGTGGCTCCGGGAGAGTCAAGCCGGCTCGTATGGCGGCATCGTCCAAAAAAGAGATGTGTAGCCAAATTTCGAATATATGAGACTACGTCCTCGTTTCCTTTTGGCTTTCTGCGCAAGTATGTGCCGGGAGAGTGTGAAGTGAAAGCAAGGATTTGGCCCGCACGAATCGAGTATCAGAGACTCAAGATGATTGGGACCGGGTTCGGATGGCAGGGTGCAAGTACTAAAGCAAAGGGGTCAACGGGAGAACTAATCGGCTTGCGCCAGTACGCAAAAGGAGATGTGCCAAGATCTATCCATTGGAAAGTTTCTGCACGGCAGGGGACCCTGGTTGTTAAGCAGCACGCCGCTGAGAGCCAAGCGCGGTATTCACTAGTCGTAAATCCGTCTCGGTATCTGTGGCCCAAAGAGGATGTATTTGAGAAAATGTGCTCGTTTGTCGCAAGTCTTGCTGAAGACTTGTTCCTTGCGGGTGACCTGGATCATTGCCGAATAGTTGGCGGCGCTTCGATCAAGATAAGTCGGGTAGCCGACTTGAGTAGCTTTCTTGATGAAGTATCCGCCCTCTTATGGGGAGCTGAATCAAGTGACAGCGAGAATTCCGTACAATCGAATTGTGTAGTATTCTCACCTCTGGATGGAAAATCAGTTGGAGCGATAGTGAATGGAACGACGATTGCCAAAGCTTAGCGTTAACGCCCTGTACAGACTGAAATGGTTGGTGGGAGCTCTCATGGCCTTCGTATCCATGACTGCTCTGTTGAACCTTGAGAGTCTTAGCAGAGTCCCTGCAGTGATAGGGATTATTGCGATTGGCGCATGCGTTTTTTTTCCAAAGCAGTATTCAAGTACTCCCCCTATCGTTTGGAAGATTTTCGGGTTCAGCATCGTCCCTCTGGTGTCAATTGACGTTTTGGCAAGAGAAACTGTACCCGCTCTGCTTAACCTGAATACCTGGCTAGTTATTTATAGGGCATTGAATCACCAGAAGCGGAGAGAAGAGATGCAGCTCGTTCTGCTTTGCCTGTTTCTGCTTGTCATGACTGGCATGCTAACAGCCTCTCTTATATTTGGGTTTCAACTACTTTTGTTTTCTGGATTAGCGATTGGTTTTCTGACTTCTGGTACGATTCTCGATAGTAAATCAGGTGGTAAAAGCGAAGAGATAGATGCCTACAATGCATGGCAAAAACATGAAGGCTGGTTTCATTTGGCCCGTTCTTCTCGTTACCGCAATATTGCCATTGGATCGGCCATGTTCTCGGCCTTGATAGGGATTGCAGGTATCGCTTTTCTCTTCATTCCGCGAGTGGACGTTGAAAACAAGGTTAACCTGTTCAACATGAAGGCAGCGGCGTCCCAAACTGGTTTTAGTGAGAGCGTGAATCTTGGTGAAGTCACGAACATTAAGAATGACAATCGAGTAGCTTTGCGTGTGGATGTTTCGGGAGAGCAAATGGTACCCGCCACTCCATACTGGCGCATATTGGCGCTCGACTCCTATAACAATGGGAGCTTTTCTATTTCACCCCACCTCAAGGAGTCGTTGAACGATAGAGGCACTACCCCTTATATGGCGATCCGGTATTGGAGTGATCGACGATTTTCGGATATGCCTAGTCGAGATGAAAATAGAGACCGATGGACGTTTTTCGTAGAACCGGGAGTAAGCAAATTCCTGCCTGTTCTGGGTTCGTTTAAACAATTTACCTTCGCCAATCTTAACGAGCTCAGTATCGGACCGCAACTACATGCATTCTCTTTAAGGGAAACGCCTAGTAAAATGGTTTCGTATCAATTGGAAGGAGTTGATTTCAATTCAAGCATACCTGATGTCCCGGTTGACCGATTTAGTGAGACGAGAATGCGTCGCATTGGCCAAAAAGAAGAATCTCCTAGCTACAGTTATCCCGAGTCCTTGCTTGGATTGCCCAATGACGACGCAGCTAGGGAATATTTGGATACGATTGTTCAAGAGATTACGAGGGGAATTCCTATGGATGCGGTTACATTCGCAACTAGAGCGACTCAGTACCTTTCCGAGAATCACGATTATTCGATGAGTGTGAATTTACCGGAAGCATCAGGTATTAGTGATCCTGTCGTTCGCTGGCTTAAATCGGATCTGAATGGGCACTGCGAATTTTTCGCTTCTTCACTCATACTGCTCTCAAGGGCTGCTGGATTTCCGTCACGGATAGTCATCGGTTACAAAGGCGGGGCCTGGAATGCGTTTGAGAAGTACTACATGGTGAGGAATTCAGATGCTCATGCTTGGTGTGAAGTGTTTGACGGGAAAGATAGCTGGTTTCGCGTAGATCCAACTCCTGGTTCGGGCTTGCCTATGGTACCGCAAACAACTGTGCCTATTGAGGCGCAGATGGGTGAAAGCGGTTCGCTGGCGTATGTTGATAGTCTCCGAATGTTGTGGTACCGCAGAATTGTGAACTTTGACGAACAAGCGCAAAAGGAAGTTGCGGTTTGGATGAAGGACTTCTTTTTGGCTTATGTACAAGTAGCCGAGGAATGGGCCATTAAAGCAGCCAAGGAAGTGTATTCTTGGATCGTTGCTCCCTGGAGCGCAAAGAAGTTTATATATTCGATGTCCTCGTTGGTAGTTGCGATCTTAGTACTGCTTTTTCAGAGAAACCTCGCGCTAAATTATCGCGAATTATTTATCGCCACCTTTAGAAGGGGAGATCCGATTAGGCGCAAGGCGAGCAAGCTTCTTAAGAAGTATGAAATGAAGCATACGGATCTGGCTGGCGAAGCGAAAGGGAAACGCGAATGGGTTTTAGAGGAATTGAAGCGGCTACGATTTGGTCGCAGAGACTCGTGGTCAAATCCTCGTATTGTATTCAAGGAAGCGCGGCGGCGGTTGTAGTATCCCGATTATTTGCGTACTCGGGATGCTTTTTAAAGTAGGCCTCCAATACGTAGCGAGCCATGGGGGCGGCGAATCGGCCCCCTCCAAAGCTCACATTGAGCTCCTGTCCCTCTACGAGTGCGACCACCGCTATTTTGGGGTCCTCGATAGGCGCGAATCCGACAAACCAAGCGAGCTCAAGATTGCCATCCTTTTTGTTGATCTGGGCAGTGCCGGTTTTGCCTCCTATATCGACTCCCTCGATGATTGCGGCGCGAGCGGTGCCGGTGGGGCTGACGACGCGGTCCATGCCATCAATAATCGCCTTATGCAAATTTTCGGGCAGGCCCAGAGGTTTTGGAGCGGGGCGTCGGGCGAGTTGTTCGGGGGACTGTTTAAGAATACTTGGATGGGAGTAGACCTGATTTTTAGCGATAGAAGCTACCATTAGGGCCATTTGGAGTGGGGTGACGATTAGGGCGCCTTGGCCTATCGACATGTTAGCAGTGTCGCCTGGATACCATGGCTCTCCATAGCGGGTCTTTTTCCATTCTCGAGAAGGCGTAATCATTCCCTGAGTTTCGTTTGGCAAATCGATGTGAGTGGGCTCGTTGAGACGGAGGTAGATCGCTTCTCGGCTCAAATTGTCAACGCCCGTTTCCAGCCCAACCCGATAGAAGTATTCATTGCAGCTTTTTTCGATTGCGGTGCGCAAGTCGATTTCACCATGGCGGCCCATGCAAGGGAAGTTGCGTCCACCAACCCGATGAGATCCGTCGCATTCGAAGATTGTGGTATCGTCTATTTTGCCTGACTTAAGCCCCGCGATGGCGGTTATCAGTTTGAAAGGCGAGCCAGGAGGGTACAAGCCGCGCAAGGCCTTGTTTTCCCACGCTTGATTATCGCTGATTTCCTTGAAAACCTTGTTTGAGATAAAGGGGGTGGTCTGGTTCAGATTGTAGTCGGGCCGACTGAGCATCGCCAAAATTTCCATTCTGTCTATGTCTATGGCGACCAAGGCTCCTTTGTCCCCATACAGATCGTATCCAGCTTCACCCGCCAATTGGAGATCGATGTCTATGGACAATTCAATGTCCCGGCCTTTTCTCGGATACTCTCTTTGGACGGATTCGACTTGGTAGCCGCTAGGGTCGACGACCCAAATTTCAGAACCGGTTTTACCCTGCAGTTGTTCGTCGAAATGCTTTTCTATTCCATTTCGGCCGTAGGTGCCCTTTGTCGCGAAGGTCTTCAGTTCTGATCCGGGCATATCGTTTTGGACCTCCAGTGGACTATACCCTACGTATCCAAGGGCGTGCGCGGCCGCGTTCTCATAGGGATAGTGGCGCATGTTAGATACGTAGACTTGAACGGGCGATTCGACGGGAAGGGATTCCAGTAGGATTGCGAACTCTTCGGGAGCAAGGTTGTCGATGAGGGGGTAGGGAAGTAGCGGATTGACATTTAGGTGTCGGGTGATGGCGGTTGCATCCACTTCTTCGTGTCGGCCGATCAGTTCGTTGACTCCCTTTAGGTAGCTTTGAAGAACGTTCGCTCGCGAAAGAATTCTGAGTTCTGAGTAGCTCTCTATTTTTTCTCCTCGTTCGCGGTAGTCTCGCACCATGCTACGATAGCTGTCACTAAACGCTTTCTGTACCTGGTTCTCGGAAAGAAATACGACGGCTGAGAACTTGGATTTGTTCGCTACGAGAACTCGTCCTTCCCGGTCTAGGAGATTGCCTCTCGGACCAGGGGTTAGGATCCGACGCTGGTTTTGGATCTTCTCTTTTGCCGCATGTGATTCGGACTCGATTAGCTGGCGAAAAAATAGGCCACTGTATAGAATGACTAGAAGCAGTCCGAGGATAGCGTAGAATATCCAAAGGCGTGACTGGTACTTCTTGGTGTTTTCCGTATTCATCGGGACTGACGTTGTTCTTGGGCGATGTTGATGCCGAAAACTCCGAGTATCTCGATCAAGGCTCGTTGGTAGTGCAGGTTAAGCAGGGCGATAACCAAACTGCTTACTAGGAGATTCATAGCTATCTGAAAGGCGTTAATTCCTTCGGTTCCCAAATTAGCGGCCGCCAAAAACGTGTACACGGTATAGATCGCCAGGTTTGCCGCAAGGGCCGTCGCTAGACTGGCTCCTTCGGATTCCCGCCTCAATTGATACCGGACAAGGACGGCAATGTAGTGAAGGGCGATCAGGGTTAGGAGTGAGGATCCAAATGGAAAAGGGGTTTTTGTATCGATGAGAAAGGCGATGGGTATGAGGGAAAGGCTTCCTTGAAGGTGGTTTAGGGTGAGCGAGCTAAATGAGAGCAGCATCCCAGTAATCAATATACTGATACCGAAAGGAGCGATGTAGAAGTTGATCTGGGTAAAGATGAAAATCGTAATGTAGTGGGCAATTGCCACTATGATCCATCGGTTGCGAGATGCAAATTTCATTCTAAGCCTTCCTCAATTGCGATCAAAACGGCAACCTCGGTGAGATTGGAGAGGCGTTCTTCTAAGCGCACATCACCATCTTGAAACATGCCGCTAGCCCCGGGTCTCAGGCGTTGAAGGTACCCGATATGTAGGCCGGCGGGGAAAACGCCGCCCATTCCAGAAGTGACTATTCGGGGTGGGCTGGAAGGGTCTGAGATGGAAATGTCATTGGGAACGTATTCGGCAAGTCCCGCTGGCGAACGAAAAATCTTAAATCCTGCACCGCGAAAACTCATGGGTCGGTTATCGCCTTCGATCACAACCGCCATTCTAAGGTGGCTATTGCTCAGTAGCTCCACGGTTGATGCATATTCGTGTACTTCGCGGACTCGACCCACCACACCTCCGGAGAAAACAACAGGCGCTCCTACGGGAATTCCGTGACGAGTGCCTTTGCGGATTTCGAAGTGTTGCCACCAAGAATTGAAATCTCGGGTGACGACGCGGGCTATCTCGTATTTGTATTCAGGTCTTGCGGGCAGTCCCAAAAGAGCTTCGAGCCTGTCTACTTCCTGTTTGAGGGCCTGATTCTCAAGCACTTCTAGTTGATAGGCGGAATTGAGGTGGGCGAGATCCTTGCCCGCTTCATACAGTTCGCTTTTCGATTTTAATCGGGCTGCCCAGAAATTTTGAAGTTCCCTCACGTAGGAAGCTCCGGCATTCATGGGAGCCTGAAACTCGTAGAATGCAGATTTCAGGGTGGTTTTGATCGCGATCGGAACGAATATCCAGAAAACTGCTACTCCAAAAAGGACCGCAAAAGGCTTTATGCTAAAGAATCGCTTTTTTGCCAATGGACCGCCTGTTCGCGTTATGCTAGTCGCACGCTCTAATCTTTGGAATCGCTAGAAACGTAAGGTAGCAGCGCATTTAATTCTGCCAATACGGCACCGGTTCCATTGGCGACAGCGCTTAGAGGATCGTCTGCGATGATGACAGGAAGTCCGGTTCGATCGCAGAGTAGGCGGTCGATCCCTCTCAGGAGAGCTCCGCCTCCTGCGAGGACAAATCCTCGGTCGACTAGATCTGCCGACAATTCTGGCGGACATCTCTCGAGCGCGCTGCGAACGGCCTCTACAATCGCATTAACCGTATCGTTTAGGGCTTCCCGGATTTCTTGAGAAGATACTTGGATGGTCTTGGGAAGACCGGCCACTGAGTCTCGTCCTTTTACTTCGAGAGTCATTTCCTCATCCAAAGCAGCAGCCGATCCGATTCGCAATTTAATCTCCTCACCTGTTCTTTCCCCGATCAGCAGATTGTAGGCTCTCTTCATGTAGTTGATTATTGCCGCATCAAGCTCATCGCCCCCGACACGTATGCTTTTTGCATAAACAACTCCAGCCAGTGAAATAATTGCCACTTCCGTAGTACCCCCACCAATATCGACAATCATGTTGGCAGCGGGCTCCTCCACAGGCAATCCGACCCCTATAGCGGCTGCCATAGGTTCCTCTAGAAGCATCACGTCACGGGCTCCAGCGTGTGTCGCAGATTCCTTCACAGCGCGTTTTTCGACTTCAGTGATGCCTGATGGAATAGCGATTACGACTCTGGGGGGAATGATCTTAGCCGTTTGCACTTTCTTGATGAAGTAGCGGAGCATCGCTTCCGTGATGTCGAAATCGGCGATAACGCCATCTTTCATCGGGCGGATAGCGGTGATGTTGCCCGGGGTTCGTCCCAGCATCTTCTTCGCTTCGTTTCCAACTGCGAGAACTCTTCGGGTTCCACTGTGAATAGCGACAACACTCGGTTCACGAAGAACAATCCCTTTGTCTTTCGAGTAGACGAGGGTGTTTGCTGTTCCGAGATCGATACCGATGTCGTTAGAAAATAGACCGAGGAAATTGCGCAACATGAATGCCTAAAAAGCTCAACGAAAGGACGTTTTGAAGCAAGCGTTTAAACAGGGCATTACTCAAAAGCAATTTTGAATACGGTAAAAAGCTGCTAAACGTTTCTTTGTTTGGGGATTGAGACGGTATATGGCCATTTTATGTAACTCGTAAGGGCTCCCTAGAGATGGTCAGTACAGACAGGAACGAGTATAAAAGGCAGACGCGAGACTAACCGAAAACGGCCGGCTGATTGTAAAATCGGCCGACCGTGGAAAAGTCTGTAGGAGAATTTTGAAGACAGAAACTTAGCTCTCGGAAGTCGCTTTCTCGTTCGTTTTTGCGGTTTCCTTGGTTTCTATCGGCTTTTTCGGCGCGGGTTCTTCCTCCATCGCGGTACGGAGATCCTCTTCGATATGGCTGGTGGCCTTCTTGAACTCTTTGATCGATTTCCCGACTCCTCGAGCGAGCTCAGGCAGCTTTTTCGCTCCGAAAAGGAGTATGAATACGACGAGGATGACGACAATCTCGGGCCAGCCAAGATTCGTTAAAAAAGCGAGTGAATATGTTGTTTCCATTTTAAAGTCCTTTTGGTGTTGGGTAAAAAATCGTGATAAGCGTTTCTGTAGGTTGTGTGTTTTGTTTGTGCCTGGCAATGCTGCTTTACGAAATCTGGCAATTCTCTCCTTGTTTTTCGCTCCGCATGTCTATTTGGAACCGGTTTCGCTTCCAGTATTCTGCTGGCCGCTAAGAAAAGTATTTGGGCCGTCGAATTGTTCACTTTCAAAAAATCCGTGCAACTGTCGAATTCGGGTTGGGTGGCGCATCTTGCGTAGCGCCTTTGCTTCGATCTGCCGAATTCGCTCGCGGGTAACTTTAAATTGCTTTCCAACCTCTTCGAGGGTGCGGCTATAACCGTCGACAAGTCCGAATCGTAGTGACAAAACCCTTCGTTCGCGTTCGGTCAGACTATCAAGAACGTCGATGATTTTCTCGCGTAGGAGACTGAAAGCCGTTTGATCGTAGGGATTCTCCGCTGACTTGTCTTCGATGAAGTCGCCGAAATTGGTGTCATCTCCATCGCCGACTGGGCTTTGGAGTGAAATGGGTTGTTGGGCCATCTTCATGATGGTCTGAACACGCTCGACTGGAAGGGCCATTTCCTCTGCGACCTCTTCCGGGGTTGGCTCGTGTCCGTACTCTTGCAAAAGCTGTTTCTGAACCTGCATGACCTTGTTCAGCGTTTCAATCATGTGAACCGGGATGCGGATCGTGCGGGCTTGGTCAGCAATCGAGCGGGTAATGGCTTGGCGTATCCACCATGTGGCGTAAGTCGAAAATTTGTATCCGCGGCGGTATTCGAATTTCTCAACCGCTTTCATCAGGCCCATATTTCCTTCTTGAATGAGATCGAGGAAGGAGAGTCCGCGGTTCGTGTATTTCTTAGCGATTGAAATGACGAGACGAAGATTCGCCTCGACCATCTCCGTTTTCGCCTGATGCGCTTCTCTCAGTCGCATGCGAACATCACCAATCAACCGGACTAACTTTTCGGGATCAATGCGGTGCTTGTCGTGGATTTCTTCCAATTCGTCTTTCAACTTTTTAGGATCCAGCTGGGTGTCCCTGGCTGTTTTTGGTTTTTTGACGCGATCCAGGTCTCGGTTGATTTGGCTGATGCGGCTCAAGTCCTTGCTGATCACATCATCGATGTGCTCTTCGAAAACTTTGAGTTTAAAAAAGAACTTAGAGAAATTAGCTCGCAGCGTGTTTTCCTGCTTTCTGAACTTGGAGCGGATTTTCTTCCGGTCTTCCGGATCGTCCGCTGCCCGGAGTTCAGACCAGGTCTTGAGCATGCGTTCGTGCGTTTTGCGGGATCGTTCTATTAGAATGGGTAGGGCTTGAAAGTAGGTTTCGCGGTTTTCGATTTTCTTGTCGATCACGATTCTATCGAATCGCTCTTCCCGATTGTAGAGTTTTTCGGCGAGATTTAGGGTGAAGTCCGAGGCGATTCCTACAGAAAAGAGGGCTTCTTGAGCTTTAATTTCAGCGCTTTCAATGCGTTTTGAGATCTCGACCTCTTGCTCCCGCGTCAGAAGTGGGACTTGCCCCATCTGCTTGAGATACATGCGAACGGGATCGTCCAGTATATCGTGCTGGCTGGTTTTGGTTTGCGCCTCTTCCTGCTCTTCCTGCTTTGCTTTGTAGGAATCGACTTCATCGGGATCAAGGATGTCGATTTCCAGATTCTGCAGAATCGAGATGATGTTATCGATATCGTCCTGACGGTCCACTCCCTCCGGTAGAGCGGTGTTGATATCGCTATAAGTAAGGTAGCCTTGTTCTTTTGACTGACGAATCAAGTAGCGAATACGCTCGTTAACTTGATGTTTAGACAGTCCTTGCTTGGTTTCTGCGTCGCTCTTTTTCTTGCGTGGCATAAGGTTTTCTTGGCGTGGGTTTTACCGTAGTATGGGAACGGTGATGGGACTACTCGAGTTGCGGCGGGTTTCCCTTAATATTTTGTAATTTTACAATTTCGTCAAATAGAGAGGATAAAGCAGAGTCTTGTTCAGATTGTTTTTGGGCAATTTCAAGTTTTATCTTCTTAATCTTTTGGTCTGCAAATTTAGTTACCAGTTTCTTAATCGCTTCTTCTGCAAGGCGTTCGGGATTGTCGTACTCTGGTTTCTGGAAAATGAGGTCGATTGCTAGGCTCTTTAGTTCGGTTTTATCTAGCTGATCGTTAAGCGAATCGGGTCCATTCCACATGTCGTGGAGGAAAGCGTTCAATACGAGATTGAGCAGTTCCCCTTCTAGAGAGCTAGTGTCGATCCACTGCTCATCGATGATTTGCGCGATCCGGTACCCGATTTCCTCTTCATTCAAGCAAAGCCCTAATAAGTCCCGTTCAACTGTGTGGACAGTTTTACGCGCAATAGGTTCATTCTGGACACCTTTCTCTGTCTGTTTGGGTCGCTTGGCGGCCGCTTGATTGGTCGCAAACCTCCGGTAGTCTCTGATTGCGGCGTTAGGATCGATATCCAACTTTTCGGCTACCTGTTTTACGAACTCGATTTGAGTAGTCTCGGAGTCCGCTTTGGAAATGATTTGGAACAACTCAGTGGCAGCTTTGGACTTTGCTTGCGGTGTGAGGGTACCAATGTCGGGAGCGATTGATTCGGCCGCAAAGGATATGGCATCGGTTTCTCGCTCAAGTAGGGCATCGAGCGCTTCGGCGCCTCCGTCCCGAAGTAGGTCGTCGGGGTCTTCCCCTTCGTTGAGTGGGATGAATGTTATTTCAACGCTTTGAGCGAGAGCGAGCGGCAACATCCGAAGCGCTGCTTGTTGACCCGCCCGATCACCGTCTAGAAGGCATCGAACTCTAGGCTCGTACCGCTTTATCAGTCGCAACTGATTTTCCGTGATTCCGGTTCCCTGCGGGGCAACGGCGCCCTTTAGCCCAACGCTCCAGCAACGAATGGCATCGAGCTGTCCCTCTACCATCACAAAAGGGGTATCGGGGTCCACTTCCATTCGGGCTCTGTCCATATTGAAGAGAAGCGAGCCCTTGTTGAAAATCGGCGTTTCAGGGGAGTTGACGTATTTGGCTTCTTTGCTGGGATCGTCATCGGGCGTGAGCTCCAGTTGCCTGGCCGTAAAGGCGGAAATCCTTCCTTGGTGATCACGGATCGGGATCATGAGTCTACCGCGAAAACGGTAACCCATGGTGGCTGGATTGATGCCCTGTCTCGTGTAGAAGAGCCCGCAGGCTTCGATCGACTCTTTGGAGAATCCTTTTTTGGTTACGCGGCGGCCAAGCTCCGATCCGAGCACGGGCGCGAATCCAATTTTGAATTCATCGGCGATGGAGATCTCAAACTGTCGAGTCTGAGTCCAGTAGTTGCGAATCCACTTTCCGCCTTCGTGATCTGCGTGGAAGGCTTCATGGTAGTAGCTGGCGACAAATTCGTGCAGTTCGAAAAGTTCCTGTCTCAAGGACCGGTCTTCACGAGGCCTGCCACCGTCCTCGTATTCAAGCTCAATGCTGAATCGCTTGGCGAGTTCCTCCACTGCTTCCACGAAGTTGAGGCGCTCGGTTTCCATGACAAAGCTTATGATATCACCGGCATTTCCCGTGGAAAAGCACTTGTAAATCCCTTTGTCGGGCGAGATGAAAAACGAAGGCGTTTTTTCGTTGGTGAAAGGGCTGAGGCCCTTGTAGTTGGAACCCGCTCTTTTTAGTGATACTTCACGGGAAACCACATCGAAGATTCCAATCCGATCTTTGAGATCGCGAATACTGCTCGGCTTAATTGCTGGCATGGGTGGAAGATGAGATCCAATTCGGTTCTATCTACCAAGGTAAGTGGTAGCCTCTTCGATCCCTTCCGCGCCGGGTGCCGCTTCACTGAGAAAATTGTCGTATGCGTCGGAGATTCTCGATCTTGGCGCGTTGGCTTTTTTCAGCAAGCGGGCATAGGCGAGTGAAACGGAAGGCTCCCTGGGGAAGAGGTTTACTAAAGCTTCGGCCTCGCGGACCGCTTTGGATGGGGCCTGAGTTTGAGCGACGATCGTCAAGTAGGCGCTTACGATGATGGGTGACCTTGGGTCGCGCCGTTTGGCTTCAAGGATGCAGGCTTCCGCATCCAGCCAGTTCTGCGCCTCCATGTACACGTCCGCGAGTTCGTACCAGATGACTGGATTCTCGGAACCGGGACCTAAAGCCCTCCAGTAGAGGTCGATGGCCTCCATCGAGTCCGCCCGGTCAACGGCGGAACGGGCAGCTTCCAAATAGTCCACATCTGAGACGATTGGTGTAGCTGGATTATCATCCGTTTCAACGAGGGCTACGGGCGGTTTCTCTTCTAGTACTGCATCGCTAGAAAGTTCGGCATCATTTCCGATAGCATTATTGGGCGTTGGGCTCTCATCCAAAAGGTCGGGGTTGTTGGCGCTTGCTTCCGCTGCCAAAGCTTGCTGAGCGATCAGGGCTTCACGTTCCCGACGCGCTTTCTCTTCCTGGAGCCGTGCGGATAGAGCCTGATCTTCAAGCTCTTTGCGCTTTCTCTCAATCTCAGCCGCAGCTTCCGCGATGTCTTGCTGGGCTTGTCTCCACTTGCCAATTGTGTCCCTAGCTTTCAAAATCCTTGGATCAGTACTTCCCGAGCCATAGCGTGAATCATACTGCTCCAACCAGGTCGAGGCAGGCATGTATTGCTGTAGGTCGATCTCAAGTTCGATCAGAGCTGCCAGGGCGTCTTTGGCTCCGGGATCATTGACATAGGCAGCCGCTTGGGAAATCCATGATCGGGCCTGAGGCGGGTTCCCCATCTTGTTAAAGAGATACCCGAGCTTCAATGCGGGCCCTGCCGAAGGCCGAATTCGATTCCACTCGAGGTAGGCTTTAATCGCCGCATTGAGGTCGCCACGCTCTTCCTGCAACGTAGCATAATTTTTCCAGGCGAGAAAATCCTCCGGAAACCCTTCAAGATAGTTTTCGAGCGCTTGAGCTGCCGCCAACTGTTCTCCCAGGCGAATGTTCAGATCGGCGATGTTTACCCAAAGTCGCTCGCGTCCGGGATCTATTTCGATCGCCTTGGAATAAGCGCCAATGGCGGACTGGAGATCATTGTCCTCCAAGTGGGTATGACCCAAAGCTTCAACTAGGGAAGCGCTCTCTGGATTCTTCAAGGCTGCTTTGCCCAAGATCTTGAGGGCTTCTGAAGTTTCATTCCTCTGCCTTGCTTGATCGGCCTCGTTTAGAGCGCGATTGATGCGCTCTTCACGGCTTGCGCATCCAGACAAGATCGACAAAGCGCCTGCGATGATCGCGATATAGGAAAGGCGCTTGGCGATGGAATATGTCTTGTACATGCGAGCGGGAGAACGGCGAACGGGCTTGATGACTGAAATCAACCTAAGTTTCTATTAAGGTCGGTGGTAACTTTTAGGTCTTTAGGATTGCGTTTTACAAACTAATTGTGCGGTTCGATAGGTGCGAATCCGAGCGTTCAAGATGAGTACTGTCAAGCAACGCTGCCTAAAGCTTGATGATTCTCTAAATATTTGGCAACCTTGGCTCGTTATATTGACAGTTCTAAGCCCTGATATCGCCAATGTACACCTACAAAATTCTATACTTCCTGAAGCGTGAGTTCATTCTCTCGCTGATTTTGGTCGGAGTTTTGTTGCTGGACCAGCTTAGAGGACAGAATCTGATTGGGGAGTTCCAGGAAAAGCCGGAGCCATCTAACCGGGTTTTCAATTTTCAACTCAGGAACTTTTCCCAGTCCAGTTACTCGGAAGCGGTCGAGAATTTATTGGGTATCTTTGAAAGATCCCAAAAGGTGGAATTTGCTCCCGGCGCTAAAGGAAAGGTTGGGCTTAAGGTATACAGCGAGTCGGGTCCGGGGTTAAGCACCCCGGAATCGCTGGTGGAGGCGGTGGTGCAGTCTCTGATTAAACGTGGCTACGAGCGCTCGGACATATTTATTCTAGGACTCAACGGGCGTATGCTTCGGGAATCCGGATTTTTGCCTCCATTGAGTGAGCGCTCGATGTATTTCAACCAAGTGTTCGTACGCTCGCTTGATTCAGGTGAGTATTACAATGCTAAGTGGTTTTATGACAGTCCGCTCCCAGCCAAATCGGCTCAATACTGGATCAACATAGAAAAAGAGAATGCGATTGGCGAACGCGATGACGATGCTAACGAGCGCAAAAGTTATTTGCCAATGCCACTGATGCATGAGGTCGATTTTTGGATTAACCTCCCTTGCTATTCGGACCACCCGACCTTGGGCGTAAATGGCGCTCTGATGAATGCGACGATGTGGAATGCGAGCAACACAACTCGCTTTCTGAGAAGCCCTGCTTCGGCCCCTGTGGCCGTTGCGGAAATGGGTGCGGTTCCTGAGTTGCGCGAGACTTGGGCTCTGAACATCGTGAGTCTGCAGCGGTTTCAGTATGTTGGCGGGCCGATTTTCAATTCGATGTACACCGTTTCCGAGCCGCTCGTGATGTTGTCGGACAATCCGGTGCTTCTCGATTCGATCATGCGTGAGCGCATCAACCAGTATCGAACGAAAAATGGATTTGCTCCGCTCCCGCAGGAATTGAAAATATTGGCCTATTCTGAACAACTCGGTCTTGGCGAGAAGGATACGAGTTTTGCGAATCTCGTCTCGGTCAACTAGATCGCAACATATCCAAAATTTGAACTCCCATTTCTCTAGTACCACAAAGATTGAGGTTTCCACTTCGAAAGAGTCCTATCCGATATACATTGGGCGAGGACTGGAGCTTGCGCTAAAAAGCGAAATCGAAGGACTAACTCGATCAGGCTCAAAAGTAGCGGTCGTTACCGATTCTTCCGTTCGAGTGGCCTTGTCCGGATTCTTCGATTCAGCCTTAAGTGAGTTGCCGATCCTCGAGATTCCATCTGGAGAAACGAGCAAGAGCATCGCGCAATATGAACGCGTTTTAGACTTTTTTGCTTCCAACGGCCTTGATCGCGGTGGAGTGGCTGTTGCGGTGGGTGGCGGTGTCGTTGGAGACCTTACTGGTTTTGCCGCGGCATCATGGCTTCGGGGAATACGATTTATCCAAATTCCAACTACACTTTTATCAATGGTTGATAGCTCCGTGGGAGGTAAGACGGGAATCAATATTTCGGCGGGCAAGAATCTTGTGGGCGCATTTCACCAGCCAATTGCTGTCTATGAAGACTTGAATTTGCTGGCATCGCTTCCATCCCGAGATTTTTGCGCGGGTATGGCCGAGGTCATGAAGTACGGAATGCTGGCAGACGCGGATCTTTTTGATATGCTGGAGAGACAGCCGTTAACCGACTCTAGAGATGAGCGGCTCGGCTCAGTCGTTGAACGGAATTGCCAAACGAAGGCTGATGTTGTCAATGCCGATGAAAAGGAGCTTTCAAGCTCCGGAGGACGAGCGTTGCTCAATTTGGGGCACACGTTCGGGCACGCAATCGAGAATGTAGCGGGCTATGGGGAATACTTGCATGGTGAGGCGATAGCGGTTGGATTCGTTGCTGCTGCCCGCTTAAGCGCTGATTTTGGATACATCGAGCAAAGTGATGTAGAACGAATTATTAAGGTGGTCAAGGCTCACAAACTTCCGGATCGACTGAAGAGCCCATTGAAACTGGACGCCCTTTTCTCTGCCATGCAGAAAGACAAGAAGGTGCGTTCTGGAAAGCTGAGATTTGTGGTTTTGGAGTCGATTGGGCAAGCGATTACTAAAGATAATGTCCCGTTAGAGAAGGTTGAGGCAGTGTGGCGTACTATTGGAGGTATTGATTGACTTGCTACGTTGCCCTAAGCGGATTTGAGCAGATAGTTGATGGATGAGTTGATTGTCAAAGAGTACCTGGAGTTGAACGGTTTTGTAACAATGCCGTTGCGGAAAGGGCGCTCGCAATCGAAGCGATCGCTGCAGGAGGAAGGGGTCGACCTTTATGCGAGGAACATGAGATTCATCGAAGGGGAGCGCGACCCTTCGTTTTTGCTCTTCTCAAGCGAACTCAGACACCTAAAGAGCGCGATCATATGTGTGAAAGGGTGGCATGGGGAGAAAGCGGCGTTGGGCAATGTTGCGAACGGAGCGGACATGCTCAAATACGTTGAGGGGAATGTTCTCAAAAAAGTCGAAAAATGGTTCGATTCTGTGAACTGGAGAGAATTAGGAGAACCCGTCATGCCAAAGAAGATTCTCGTCGCTCCGGCTTTTCCAACCCAGGAGGTGTATCGAGCGCGGATTGTTTCCGCTCTTAAAGAACGAGGAGTGGATGGGATTCTCTCCTTCAAATCGATTTTGTTAGACATTATAGACCGTGTTGATCCGCGACAGGTATATCCGGGTTCAGAATTGCTACAGCTCGTTCGAACACTCAAAACATTTGATTTGGTAAAGGATTCCCAGATGAATTTCCTTGGCTGAACGGTATACGGACGACGTTATTTCAGCTAAGGGCTTACTTGAGTTGACCTAATTCAGATCAAGGGAAACAATTGCGTCTCAATCGGAGTTTGTGGTGGGGTTAAATGACAAGATTTGGAATTGGTTTACACAGCGGGGTGGTGATCGTGTCAATTGGTGTCAGGGAGCTTAAGATCGGAGAATAAATAGAGGAGGGTAACCTAGTTAATGAATATTCCAAGAATAGCGATTACCTGCGGCGATCCGGCGGGGGTTGGACCTGAGTTGGTCAAAAAGTGCTTTTCGAGCCGTGAAAAACACGATGCGGAGTTTACATTAATTGGACCTCAAACGTGGATCGATGAGGTGAATTCGGAATCTAAGGTTGGGCTGGGTTCGATAGCGGTCGGATTAGCAAGCTTCCATTGTGTTCCGGGTGAGCCCACGCATGAAAGTTCCAAGATTGCATTGGAAGCAATGGAACGCGCAGCCAGGGGATGTGGTATTGGCGAATTCGACGGAGTGGTAACGGGGCCGATTTCCAAAGCTCGTTGCGTAGAGGTGGGGTTCTCCCATCCAGGACAAACTGAGTTTTTTGCTAGTCACTGGGGTGGAATTCCGACGATGGGGTTTGTGGGGGAACGTTTGAAAGTGGTCTTAGCTACATGGCATATTCCTCTGGCGACAGTTCCCTACCATCTTACCGAGTCGTGTTTATCTATGGCGATTGATCGGGCTAACGATTTGGCGAAGCGTCTCGATATTCCAAATCCGCGTATTGGTGTTTGTGGCCTGAACCCTCATGCGGGAGAGGAAGGTCTTATTGGCAATGAAGAGGCCGCGATTTTCAATCCGCTCATTGCCAAGTTGAGAGAGGTCGTCCCCGGTTTGAGTGACTGCCAGCCCGCTGACACGATTTTCCACCGAGCGGTGAATGGGGCATTCGATGTGGTAGTGGCGCTTTACCATGACCAAGGATTGGCTCCTTTGAAAACGATAGAATTTGATACGGCTGTTAATGTGACACTCGGGTTGCCCTTTGCTCGTACGAGCCCGGATCATGGAACCGGATACGATATTGCGGGGTCGGGGATAGCCTCTCACCGAAGTTTTTCCAGAGCCATTGACCTAGCTGGTAAATTGGCAATGAGGCAAGTAATGGTTCAATAGGTGGGCGAGATTAGCTTGTGTGAGCCTGAAAACGACCGATATTTAGCGACCATTGAAAACAACGAGTGACATTGAATTGCCTGAGGGAGTTCGATTGGGTGACGATCGTCTAATTCACTTGACTGAACCCGCTTGCAGGAAAGTTGAAGCCCTTTTGGAAAAAGAGAAAGCGGGCTCCTTCTTGCGGGTTGGCATATCTGGGGGTGGTTGCAACGGTCTCTCCTACAAGATGAAATTCGTTCCAGAAGCCAGGAAGGGGGACATTTTGGTCTCATTTGGCGATGCTAAGGTGGTCGTTGATAGTAAAAGCGCTCTCTATCTGAAAGGCACTCAGCTCGACTATTCGGATGCATTGATTTCGGGAGGATTTAAGTTTTCCAATCCCAATGCGACATCAAGTTGTTCCTGTGGTGAGAGCTTCAGCGTCTGATGATTACCCTACAGGTAGCTTGCTCGAACTAGTCAGGAAAAGTGTTGATATGAGGAATCTTTTGCAGGATAAGCATTTTAAATCAGCTTCAAACTAAGAGTAATCATCAACTAATTAATGCCAAGACCACGAGGTAAACGGAGGCCGCCGAGAAAGCCGGATCCATTCGCAAATATACGACGCAATCATAGGATTCGCGTTCCAAAAATCCGAGTTGTGGGTCCTGACGGGAACCAAGTGGGGCTCATGGATACCAAAGAGGCTTTGGCGATCGCTCAAGAAGCAGGTTTGGACCTTGTCGAAGTTGCCGGTCAGGCGCGGCCACCGGTTTGCCGCATAATGGACTTTGGCAAATACGTCTACGAGCAGCAAAAGAAAGCGAAGGACTCAAAAGGAAGCTCGAGTAAAACGAAGGAAGTCAAATTCCGTCCCCGTGTGGATGTTAATGACTTCATGACAAAATTGCGTAGGGCTGAAGAATTCTTGGACAAGGGAAATAAGGTTAAGCTTACCTTGTCTTTCCGCGGTCGGGAAATGGCTCATACGGAAATCGGATTTGACACGATTCGAAGAGCCATAGCAGACATCGCCCATATGGCGACTCCCGATAACGAGCCAAAATTGATTGGCCGGAATATCAACGTTATGCTGACACCCCTTCCAGCTAACAAAAGAAAGCCAAAGTACAGCCATCATCTTATGGATGCCGAAAACGAGGAAGTCGAAGACCTCGAAGATGAAGACGACGAAGACCTCGAAGATGATGATGCGGCGGAGGTAGAGCCCGATGTAAAGGATCGGGTTTCTTCGGAGTAAGCCGAAATTATTTGGGAAAGATGAGAGCGGCACACAGCAAACTCCAGCGTTTGCTAGTTTTCGTGGGTAGTGCGGCTTTGTTTCTATGCTCTTGTAAGACTACGCAGACGGAAGTTGCGGAGCCAGAAGACACCGCTGTAGTTACTGAATTAGGAGTCGAACCGACTCAGGTAGAGACCGTTGAACCCGTCTCTGAGCCCGAGCCAGTTGTTCCGCCGGAGAAAACTGAAAAGCCTACTCCGCAGGCTACAGGAATATTTGTTCAAGCAGATCGATTAGGAGCTCGGGTCGTCGAAAAGGGCGATGGAGTTTGGCTAATTGAAAAAGGGGAGCGAAGCGTTGAGTTAAAGGAGCAGAGTCGAAGAGCAATTCTAAATGGAACTGTTGTCTACTTGAACGAGGTCTTCGCTGAAAAAGAGGGTGACTTTACTTTAAGTGATTTAGATTTCGAATACACGTTGCGCCCGGCTCTCGATCCACCGGAGATTTTGCTTAGGTCAAAGATCGTTGTTATCGATCCAGGGCATGGGGGAGCCGAGCCGGGGTCCGTAAACGAATCTTTGAGGATCCTTGAGAAGGATCTCAACCTGGATGTGTCGCTTCGATTGCAAAAGCTCTTGGATGAGAATGGCTTCAAAGTGGTATTGACACGCTATAATGATCGACTTGTGCCTTTGGAGGATCGTTCTCAAATTGCGAACAGATCGAACGCTGGCTTATTCGTTAGTATTCATTTTAATGCGGCTTTGAATAAAGAGGCTTCGGGTATAGAGACCTATTTGCTAACGCCCGAAAATTCGGCATCATCAAATGATGATACGATCGGTTCCAGTGAGCCTTCTTATTTAGGCAATCAATCCGATCTATTAAATTTTGAACTTGGATACAGGGTCCAAAGTCGATTGATCGCCGATCTTCAACGCGTTGACCGTGGCATTAAGAAGGCTCGATTTAAAGTTCTCAAAGATCTTGAATGTCCAGGTTTGCTGATTGAGTGCGGATTTCTATCACACGGAAAAGAAGCGCCCTTAATTAATACTCCCGTGTACCGTCAAAAATTGGCTGAATCATTATCTCATTCCTTGACTTCGATTTTGATGACAAGCCGGATTGTTTCTTCGGATCAATGATCAAAGCGGCTCTGATTGTAGGACTGGGTAGCTTCCTGGGCGGTGGGTTGAGGTACCTTTCGGTTGCGTGGATAGAGCGCAAGGCGGATACGGATTTCCCGCTGGCAATCCTATTGGTGAATATAACGGGTTCGTTTCTGATTGGGTTTGTAACGCCTGGATTAGAGCGCGCTTCCTTTGGGGGTGATTCCTTGATGCCATTGTTTTTGACCGCCGGAATGCTGGGAGGTTTTACGACTTTCTCCACTTTTAGCCTGCAAACCTTAAAGCTGGCCCAATCGGGCAACTGGAGTTTGGCTTTTCTGAACGCAGTAGCCAGCCTGCTTTGCTGTCTAGTATCCGTATTTACCGGACTTAAGCTAGGCCAATTGCTGTTCCGCTAGCGCTTCCCGAGGTCCCCAATCGGTTCCGGTAGACAACGGGAGAGAGTTGATGGGTTACACTTCGTCGATGATCTTGTCAGCCAGACCATAGGCGATTGCTTCTTCAGCAGTCATGTAGAAGTCGCGATCAGTGTCCTCTTCAATTTTTTCGAGAGGTTGACCAGAGGAATCAGACAGAATTTTGTTGAGGCGTACCCTAAGTTGTTCGAGATATTGTGCGTGGATGTGGATGTCCACCGCAGGGCCCCTTAATTGGCCCGCTATCAATGGCTGGTGAATCATTACGTAGGAATGTGGATACAAGTAGCGGTTCCCTTTCTTGGGAGCCGACAGCAATATCGATCCCATCGATGCAGCCATGCCGGTTACGACTACGGAGACTTCCGATGAAATCATCTTGATGGTATCGTAAATAGCCATTCCGGCGGTAATGGAGCCGCCGGGAGTGTTGATATAAAATGTGATCGGTTTCCCGGGATCATCGGCTTCCAGATAGAGGAGTGTTTCCGTGATCTCTTTCGCGGATTCGTCAGAAACCTCACCCCACAGGAATATCTTCCTTTCTTTAAGGAATTTCTTTTGGATGGTTGATCCTACTGAGGACTCATGTGGTTTTTCGTCTTTAATCTCGGACATGGAAAAATAGTGATTTGCGGTTTTGTTAGTACTTTACAAGTAAGGATTGTTACAGAGTTCAATGGGAAACTAGAGCTCTGGCGATATTCGAGAGAATATACACGAATTTGATAATAGGCTGAATCTCTAGAGACGCCGGTTTAAAAAATCCAGGAGCCTATACCAAGCCCAGTATCATGCGGCCCTCTTCGCTGATCATGCTTTGATCCCAAGCGGGTTCCCAAGTCAAATTCACCTCTGCTTCATCTACTCCCGGCACGAGGATAACTTTGCTCTTAGCATCCTCAGCGATGGCAGGTCCCATCCCACATCCGGGAGCGGTGAGTGTCATTTGAACCACGACTCTATGGCTACCGCTTTCGTTGGGCTCCACACTCATAGAGTAGACGAGTCCTAGATCAACGATGTTTACGGGGATTTCCGGGTCGTAAACGTTTTTAAGTTGCTGCCAAATGGCTTCCTCATCCGGTTCTTCACCCTCGGCTAGCGATTTTTTCGGCGTAGGTTCCTGTTCGGATTCCTTGGATTTCTCCTCCACCAGATCCGGTCCTAGCGCATCGGCGTCCGCTCCTTCGATACGCGTTAAGCCGTATGGAGTCATTACGGTATAGCTTCCGCCCAGTTGCTGCGTGATATGGACTTTGGTTAAAGCGGGTAATTCGATCCGATCGCCGCTGGGAATCTGGACCGCTTCCACCTCTCTTGTCAGGCTACGTTCTTTGGACTCTTCGGTCATGAAATAGGGGAGCGTATAATAGACTAGGATCCAAACTTCTTGCGAATCAACTGACGCGTGCAGCCAGAGAGTTTTTCATCGTCGATGTTTTCCAGAATTTCCTCGAAAAAGCCGTATACGATTAGCTCTTCAGCGGCATCTTTGGGTATTCCTCGGGCGAGCATGTAGAAGATTTCCTCGTCTTGAATTTCGCTTGTGGTTGCTCCGTGACTACATTTTACGTCGTTGGCTTCAATCTCTAGTCCGGGAAGCGAGTTGGCTTCAGCCGTATTGCTTAATAGCAGATTGCGATTTGTTTGATAGGCATCGGTCTGCTGGGCGACTGCATCGACTTTGATCAGCCCGGAAAAGATAGTCTTTGAGTTTTCTTTCAGCGCGTTTTTAAAAAGCAAATTTGAGGTGGTGTGCGGGGCCGAATGCGTTTGCAAGGTTCGCTGATCGATTTCCTGGTCAGCGTCTGCCAACGCCATCGATCTCATATCGACGTGAGCTCCCGATCCTTTGATTTGGCCATGAGTTTCCGATCGGTAGTGTCCGCATCCAAGTATTACACTGTTCATGTTCACAGTAGAATCCTTCCCGGCGATATTGGAGTTTATCTGAAACCCGAGTGTTTTCTCGTTCAGGTTTTGGATAAGCGTGTAGTTTAGCTGAGAGCCAACGCCGGCGAAGATGTGAGTAACTCCGCAGGAAAACGCGGATTGCTCTCCCTCAGAGAGGTGGGCTTCGATCACGCTGGCTTTTGCGTTCTCTTCTGCGATTACGAGCGTGTGGGGAAACATAGTGCCATTTTCCGATGTGGACCAATTGTAGGAGCAAAACGGCGCTTCGATTTCTATTCCTTTGGGAATATATAAAAGGACGCCGTTGGTCACGAACGCGGAATGAAGATGGGCGAATTTTTCCGAGCCAAGATCGATGGCTTGTTTCATGAAATAATCCCGAAGCAAATCGCCATGCTCGACGATGGCTTCGCTCAAAGGCGACCAGATAACACCCTGCTCGGTCAGCTCTTTTGGAGCCCGGTTTGCGTGTACAATTTTGTTGTCTGCGACTACATAGCTGCCCGCTTGGGTTTCAGTGAAACTAGACTGCTCGATCAGGGAGGGGACGTCGGCTGAATCGCTATCCAGGTCGAATTGGAATTTTCCGAGATCGAGGTTCTTTCGATTGGCGAAGCGCCAATTCTCGTCATTCCGCCTTGGCATCGGCATGTTTGCATAAGATTCGAACGCGTTCGTCTTGAAATTCCTCCACCAGTCGGGGACGGTATCCAAGGAATCCATATGATTCTGGAATGCGTATCGAATGGACTCGTCAATACCTGCTTCGGCTTCCATTAAAGGGTCTTCTATTAGTGAGCTCACTGGGTGATTTATAAACTAGTTAAAATTTCCGGTTGATGAATTAGCTCAGCCAACGGAACCTTCCATTTCCAATTCGATTAGACGTTTTAGCTCAACGCTGTATTCCATAGGGAACTGTCTCGTAAGGTCATTCACGAATCCATTCACGCTCAGGCTCATCGCCTCGGCCTCGCTGAGTCCGCGCTGTTGCATGTAGAATATCTGCTCTGCGGACACTTTACTGACTGACGCTTCGTGCTGCACATAATTTTGGTCACCCCGTACGGTAATCGCGGGATAGGTGTCCGTGCGGGAATCGGAATTGATAAGAAGCGCATCGCACTCCGTGTTGTTCTTACAGCCCTTCAAGTGTTTTGGCATGTGAACCTGGCCTCGGTAGGTGGATCGTCCCTTGCCCACACTTATTGACTTCGATATCACATTGCTAGTGGTGTCGTCCGCCGCGTGGATCATTTTGGCACCGGTATCCTGATGCTGCCCATCGTTGGCCAAGGCGATACTCAAGACCTCCCCTCGGGCTTTGCGTCCTTTGAGTATTACCCCAGGATACTTCATCGTCAGTCTTGAGCCGATATTGCAATCGATCCATTTGACGACTGAGTTCTCATGGGCGATGGCCCGTTTTGTCACAAGGTTGAATACGTTGCTCGACCAATTTTGGACGGTTATATATTCGATCTTGGCGCCTGGCATAGCAACCAGCTCAACCACAGCGCTATGGAGTGTGGCAGTGTCGAACTTTGGTGCCGTGCATCCCTCCATATAGGTGACTTCCGATCCTTCATCGGCGATAATCAACGTACGCTCGAATTGGCCGAAGTTTTCCGCATTGATACGGAAGTAAGCCTGTAGAGGATGGCTCACCTTGACTCCTGGCGGAACGTAGATGAACGAACCGCCTGAGAACACCGCGCTGTTCAAGGCGGAGAACTTGTTGTCACCGGTCGGGATAACCTTGCCGAACCATTTTTTGAATATTTCAGGATGCTCCATGAGTCCGTCTGTACTCCCCATGAAGATCACCCCATCCTTTGCAACCGCTTCCTTGATGTTTGAATACGCCGCCTCGGAGTCGAACTGAGCCTCAACCCCTGCCAAGAACTTGCGTTCATTTTCGGGTATGCCGAGACGTTCGAAGGTTTCTTTCACTTCATCTGGAACGTCGTCCCAGCTTTTCTTGGCCCGTTGGTCACCGGCGAGGTAGTAGCGGATTTTGTTAAAGTCGATATTCTCCAGATCCTTGGTGGCCCAATGGGTAGGCATTGGCTTGTCTTGAAACACTTTCAGAGCCCGTTTACGGAAGTCGCGGATCCAGTCGTCTTCACCCTTCACATCGCAAATGTAGTCGACCGTTCCTTCGTTCAAGCCGACGCCGGCGTCGAACTTGTGGGTTTCAGCATATTTGAAATCCCCTTTGTCCCTATCTATCTCTATATTATTGGCAGCGGTTGTCATGTTTTCTAGGTGCTGGTTTTAGGGCTTCTATGCGGCGTCTCCTGCGATTTCCTTGATCCAGTCGTAACCCTTGCTTTCAAGCTCGAGGGCGAGACTCTTGTCACCACTTTTGACTATGCGGCCGTCATACATTACATGGACCTTGTCGGGTACGATGTAGTCAAGCAGGCGTTGGTAGTGGGTGATTACGAGTGCTCCTAGTCCCGGCCCGCGAAGAGCGTTTACTCCTTCGGAGACGATTTTCAACGCGTCAATATCCAAGCCTGAGTCCGTTTCATCCAAAATGGCGTACTTAGGGTTGAGCATGGCTAGCTGCAGGATCTCACAACGTTTCTTTTCTCCTCCAGAGAATCCTTCGTTGATGGAGCGGGAAGTGAATTTACGATCGATTTTGAGCGTATCCATTTTTTCATAGAGCTCCTTGTAATAGGCGGGAGCATTGAGTTCCTCGCCCTCTGGAAGACGCGCATTTCGCGCCGCCCGGATGAAGTTGGCGATCGATACACCTGGTATTTCCATCGGGTACTGAAAAGCGAGGAAGAGGCCTGCCCGAGAGCGTTCGTCTACTTCCATATCAATTATTGACTCTCCATCCATCAGGGCGTCGCCACTAGTGATTTCGTAGTCGGGATGGCCGGCTAGCGCCTTTGCCAAAGTACTTTTGCCGGTACCATTGGGTCCCATGATAGCATGTACTTCACCTTTAGGAATAGTAAGGCTGAAGTCCTTTATGATCTGCTTGTTGCCGATGCTTACGTTTAGGTTCTTTATTTCGAGTGATGCGCTCATGAAAAGTTAAGTTGAGAGGGTTCGCCACTTTCGTTTGCAGGGGGCGTTGCTGCCGCACTTCTTCCGCGAAACGTGATATCTATTGAGCTGGGCTCTAAATCCTTAGGCAAGAGACTGGATAGCTTCTCGAGTATTTCGTGGTCGAGCTGGACGTCGAAAACTTGTCCGGTGTCGTTATCGTGGAAATGAGCGTGTTCGGATAGGTTGGGGCAGAAACGCGTTGATTCCCGTTCGAGGTGAACCTGTTTGACTAGGTGGCATTGAACGAGCGTGTCGAGGCAGTTGTATACGGTAGCGAGGGATATGCTTGGCATGTCCGCTTTAACACGAGCAAATATCTCGTCTGCGGTAGGGTGGTCCCGTTTAGCGAGAATCGCATTGTAGACGACTTCTCTCTGACGCGTCGAACGGAGTCCCGCTTGGGCGAGCTTTAGATTGAGCGTCTCTGTGGTGACTTCTGAGTTCATTTTTGGTTTACGTAATGGCTCTAACTAAGAATCAATCTCAATATCAACAAGAAACTGGAATAATTCTAAATATCAAGAGCAAATTGGAATCATTCTAGATAAAGACCGCTCTGAACAATATTTGAGTAAGTCTGTGAATCAGCGCGTTTGCGTCCGGGAGCTGGGCCAATACGGTCAGCTTGGGTTAGCCGGAAAGCTAGTTGGCTGGCGACAAATATTTTCAGGCACGACCAATCCGCCTTTAATCTGACTCCGCTAGATGCCGCTCGGCTTCAATCGCCGCTTGGCAACCCATCCCCGCAGCGGTGATCGCTTGTCTGTAGACATGGTCGGCACAATCGCCAGAGACGTATATGCCAGGAATATTGGTCTTCACCTGACTTCCGGTTTCCGGAACAAAATAGCCGTTTTCGTCGACTTTAATGGCGTCGGCGAATGGTCCGGTATTGGGCAGGTGGCCGATGGCGATAAAAACCCCTTTGCAAGGGAGTTCCGATTCCTCACTAGAAACCCGATTCTGCAAGCGAACGGCACTTACGTTTCCGGTGTCGTCGGCGACGATTTCTTCTACAATGGTATCCCAAACCACCTCGATCTTTTCGTGGGAGAGGGTCCTGTCTGCCATGATCTTGGAGGCTCGAAGTTCGTCACGGCGGTGAATTAAGGTGATCTTCCTGCAAAAACGAGTGAGAAAGAGGGCTTCTTCGCATGCAGTATCGCCTCCACCAACGACGACCACATCCATGTCTCGGTAAAAGGCCCCATCGCAGGTGGCGCAAGTGGTGACTCCTTTGCCCCCAAACATCTCCTTTTCGCCGGGCACTCCCAATAGCCGAGGTGAGGCTCCGGTGGAAATGATAACAGAGCGGGCCTTGTACACACGGGATGAAGATTTGAGTGCGTAGGGGGATTGGGAAAAATCGACTGACTCAATTTGGCTCTGTTCGAAGCGTGTGCCAAAGCGGGTCGCCTGCTTGCGTAAATTGTCCATCAGCATGAAGCCGTCGATTCCGTCTGGGAATCCGGGGAAATTCTCCACTTCACTGGTCTGAGTCAGTTGGCCGCCCGGCAGGTTGCCTTCAAGTACAAGAGGGTTTAAGTTGGCGCGAGCGGTGTAAATCGCTGCCGTAAGGCCAGAGCAGCCGGTGCCAACGATGAGGACGTTTTCAATATCGGTAGACATGTCTAGTTCGGATTCAGATTTGAAAGTAGTGGGTTGGCGATGATAAAAAGAGATCTGTTTGGTAACGGAAAAGTCAGGTTGAGAATAGCTTTGCAACCGCGGCCTTCTCCCTTAAGCGGTTTTTGGTGGACTCAATCATAGATACACACACCCACCTAGACAGATTTTACCACAAAGGTACTTTGGAAAACGTTCTTGAGGCTGCTGTGAATGCAGGCGTTGACCGTATGATAACGGTGGGTACGGACTTGGAAGATTGGGACTTGTACGGTGAGCTGGCAAAGTCGTATCGGGGTAAGATCGACTATACGGTTGGAATCCATCCCTGTTCGGTGGATGAGAGCTGGGAACTGGCCTCTCGAAAGATTGCCGATTTCTGGACAAGGGAAAAGGTGCCCGTCGCCTTAGGCGAAATCGGACTGGATCGGTTTCATCTCCCCAAGGATGAATCGGACGCCGAAAGGGTTTTCAACCTGCAATTAGACGCGTTTCGGGCTCAGCTGGAAATTACAAAGAAACTGAGCGTACCAGTAGTCGTGCACTCGCGGGGGGCGTTTATGGAATGTGTACAGGTGATTGACGATTCAGGAATGGATTGGACTCGGGTTGTGTTTCACTGCTTTTCGGAAGGGCCTGGAGAGATGAAGCAACTCATGGATCGAGGCGCGTTTGGAAGCTTCACGGGAATCATAACTTTCAAGAACGCCGAGCTGATTCGGGATGCGGCGAAACTGCAGGGGTTGGGGCGTCTGATGATCGAAACGGATGCGCCTTATTTGGCCCCCATGCCGCATCGCGGCAAGCCGAACGAACCCGCCTATCTGCGTCACACTGCTGATTTCTGTACGGAGATTTTTGGGACGACCCCAAGCGAGTTGGCGAGGGTGACTACGGAAAACGCGGTCCGCTTTTACGCTTTGAGTTAAACGCAGTTGACTGACACTCGATCTAGAAGCTCTATTTTTCGTCGAACTTGGATGCGAAAAGCTTCTCGAGTTCGTCTAAGGCCTGCTTTGCGTCGTGTCCGGAGGCGATGGCCTTGATTTCGGATCCCTTGCTCGCTGCAAGCATCATGAGGCCCATGATGGACTTGCCGTTCACCTGCTCGTCATCCTTTTCGAAAAACATGTCACTCTCGTATTTGTTCGCGGCGCGCACGATCATGGCAGCAGGACGAGCGTGAATTCCCATTTGGTTTTGAACCAAGAGAATTCGTTCGACGGATTGTCCTTCTGGATGGAGGTTCGAAGAGTCCATTTACGGCTTGAAATAGTGTTATGGCTTTTAAAACAAGCGATAATTCAAAAATTTGCGAGTTCACAAATCTCGTTAGGCCGTTTTTATAGCCCCCCATGCTAGCGATTATTGCTCCGGCTCGTCTTGCCTCCACACGGTTTCCCGAAAAGCTTCTCTATCCTGTAAAAGGTAAGCCGCTCATTTTGTGGGTGGCGGAACGTCTGCAAGAACAAGTGCCGGAAATACCACGGTATTTTGCGGTGGATGACTCGCGGCTAGAGAAAGTATTGCGAGACGCGGGGCATGAAGCTATTATGACGCGTGATGATCACTCTTGCGGGACGGACCGTTTAGCGGAGGCGAACGAGAAGATTGGAGCGGAGCTTCTAATCAATGTTCAAGGGGATGAGCCTCTGGTGACTCGAGGGCAAATTCTAGCGCTGGAATCTCTATTAAAAGAGGGCGCTTCAATGGCGACTCTGGCTACTCCATTTACAACAAGAGCCGACTTTCTCGATCCCAATCAGGTTAAGGTGGTGATGGACGCGGCTCAAAACGCGTTGTACTTTTCCCGGGCGGCGATTCCGCATGACAGGGATGGATTTGAGATTTTCGATGATGACTGGGTGGCTAGGGCCCCAGCTTATCGGCATTTAGGGCTCTATGGATATCGAGCGGATTTTCTACGGACGTACTGTGCTTTGCCGGAAGGAAAACTGGAAACGGTAGAGCGGCTTGAACAACTTCGCGTCTTGGAAAACGGTTTTGACATTAAAGTAGCTCTTACCGATGAGCCATCGATCGGAATCGATACCCTCAATGATGCCGAGCTATTCGAGGAACATTTGAATCGGATTTAGGCTACGAGTTGCCACTCGCTCTAGGCGGTCGTGACAGCGTTTGCGGCTACCATTTCGTAGAATTTCTCGAAATTGGGATTAGCGTCGCTTGGTCCGGGACCCGCTTCGGGGTGGTACTGCACGGAAAAGACAGGTTTGTTCTTCAAGCGAATGCCGGCGATCGTCTTATCGTTCAAGTTGATTTCAGTGATCTCTGCTCCCGCTTCTTCGAGTCCTTCCTCCGATGTCGCGAATCCGTGATTATGGGCGGTTATCGCCACCCAGTCATTCTCGAAGTTTTTTATTGGCTGGTTGCCTCCGCGATGGCCAAACTTTAGCTTAAAGGTCTTGGCGCCTATGGCGTGCGTGATGATTTGGTGTCCCAAGCAAATCCCAAATGTAGGGAATTCCTGGATGAGTTCTCGAACGGTTTGGTGCGCGTAGGTTACCGCCTCCGGATCCCCGGGACCATTGGAAAGAAAAACTCCTTCTGGATTGATGGCTTTGATTTCCGCAATAGATGCAGTCGCTGGAAAAACATGAACTTCGAAGCCATGGAAGGCGAGTTCGCGAAAAATGGATTGCTTCGCTCCAAAGTCGAGGGCGGCAATACGGAAAATCCGGTCCTTGTTTTTGTTAAAGCGAACTGTGGAGCCAGCAGGGTTGTAGGGCCAGCTATCCGCTTCTGAGGGCGAGTAGACGTAGGGAGTGGAGCAGGTCACTTCCTTAACATAGTCAGCCCCAACGATGCCCACCCAGTCCTTCGCTTTCTGGACCGCTTCCGCATCTGAAATATCCTCAGTGCTCAAACAGGCCTTCATCGACCCATGAACGCGTAGCTTCTTCGTGACGGCGCGCGTGTCTATCCCTTCCAAACCGGGAATGTTGTTTTGCTCCAGAAACTCAGATAAGGTACTGGTGCTGCGCCAGTTACTAGCGATTGGGCTAAGCTCTCGAACAATGAAACCTTGGACCATTGGCTTTGGGGCTTCGTTGTCCTCCAAATTGATTCCGTAGTTGCCGATCATTGGAGCGGTCATGGCGACGATCTGTCCGAAGTAGGAAGGATCGGTCAGTATTTCCTGATAACCTGTCATGCTGGTATTAAACACAGCTTCCCCGACGACTGTCTTATGGCTTCCGAAGGCTTTGCCTCGAAAAGTCGTTCCGTCTTCTAATGCTAGTACACCCGTTTGTGATTCGCTCATTCTGATTTTTGAGAAAAGGTAGTTTACTGATATGCGCCAATCCCTTTTTCTTTCTAATTCAAATTATTATGGGATTTGATTCCCGCGCAGACGAAACGGTTTCCGAATCGTCTGTCATCAAAAGCAATTATTCTTATGCCGTATATCGAAGACAGAAAAACTTGGTTTGAAGGCCAAGGGCTTTGGAAGGACGTTCCGGAGGAAAAGTGGAACGATTGGAAATGGCAGCTCCGGAATCGCGTCACTTCCCTGGAAGAGCTCGAGGCAAAGATGGAACTGACAGACGAAGAGCGGGAAGGCTGCCGTCATGCGAACGAAAAATTGGCGATGGCGATCACTCCCTACTTTTTCAATTTGATCGATCGCGATGACCCCGACTGCCCGGTACGCAAACAAGTGATTCCCCGTTCGGGTGAGATGACTGTTTCCGCTGAGGAGATGCTGGATCCTGTGGGCGAAGACTCGCATTCACCGGTGCCCGGCCTGGTGCATCGCTATCCGGATCGAGTCTTGTTTTTGGTTACCGACCGCTGTGCTGCCTACTGTCGCTATTGCACTCGCAGCCGCCTAGTCAGCAATGCTCAAGACTATAACTTTCATCCGGAATTCGAGCAGGGGCTTAAGTACATCGAGACACACCCCGAAGTGCGGGACGTGCTTTTAAGCGGTGGAGATCCGTTGCTTTTGTCGGACAGTAAGTTGGATTATCTTCTGGGAAGGCTCAGGCAGATTCCTCACGTTGAGTTTATTCGCATCGGTTCGCGGATTCCCGTATTTATGCCCCAGCGTATCACTGAGGAGCTTTGCGATGTCTTTCGAAAGCATGGGCCGATTTGGATGAGTATTCATGTGAATCACCCCAGAGAGTGTACCGCTGCTCTCAAAGATGCCTGTGAGCGACTATCTTTCGCCGGTGTTCCTTTGGGGAATCAATCCGTTCTTTTGAAGGACGTGAATGATGATGCCGATGTGATGAAAGCTCTAATACATCGTCTGTTGAGAATGCGAGTGCGACCGTATTATATTTACCAGTGCGATTTGATCACTGGGAGCGCCCACTTAAGGGCAAGTGTCTGCAAGGGTCTTGAGATTATGAAGAAGCTACGCGGCCACACAACCGGTTATGCCGTGCCCCAGTTCGTCATCGATGCCCCTGGGGGAGGGGGAAAAGTGCCGATCAATCCGCAGTACATTACTAAGATTGACGATGACGCCATTCATTTTCGGAACTTCGAAGGCAAGTTATACCGGTATCCGCTCAAGAGTTTTAAGATCGACGACGATTGCCGCTGCAATGAGGCCGAGGTCGAGTGCCTTGAATAGATTTTGTATTTAGGTTTTTACCAAAAAAAGACCCCGCCAAAGTAGCGGGGTCTTTTAAATTAAGGGGCTGAAGTAGCTAAGAAAGCCAATATGGTGTATGCTGCTTCACGTGTATAGTAGAAAGAGTCGGTTGTCTCCTCGCAAACAAGGCAAGCTCATCGAGCTCTTCGTTGCGGGCT
>Ga0181560_10000048_pt1 | contig 92477 bp, 88 predicted proteins | sample 011ome_20_FD_133751 | JGI IMG/M metagenome (GOLD analysis project Ga0181560, IMG submission 133751) | Coastal salt marsh microbial communities from the Groves Creek Marsh, Skidaway Island, Georgia - 011509CT metaG (megahit assembly) | ecosystem: Environmental > Aquatic > Marine > Intertidal... | reverse complement strand
CTCAACCGCGTGACTGCGCCTTGACCATTGGCGTGGCGGTTCATAGGTTCTGGTCAAATCACATCGTCAAGGAGAGCCGAAATGGCAACCGTAGCAGTAACAGACGCAACATTTGACGCCGAAGTGCGCCAGTCCGACATTCCAGTTGTCGTAGACTTCTGGGCCGAATGGTGTGGCCCATGCAAGCAAATCGGCCCAGCGCTTGAAGAATTGTCGAACGAGATGGCTGGCAAAGTCAAAATCGTTAAAGTGAACGTCGACGAAAACCCCAATTCGCCAGCGCAAATGGGCGTGCGAGGAATTCCTGCACTGTTCGTTTTCAAAAACGGCGAAGTTGTTTCCAACAAAGCTGGCGCTGCCCCAAAGGCCGCCATTCAAGGCTGGATCGAAGAGTCGATCTAATCTCGAGCGAAATAAGTGGAATTGGGCGCCCTAGTGGTGCCCTTTTTTATGTCTGCCTTGTCGCCCAACCGATCCATTGCCATATAGATTGTAACAAACGAAGGATCCGACAGATGGCAAAAGAAGAATTTCCCGGTTGGCACGGCACGACGATCATTGGCGTGCGGAAGGACGGCAAGGTTGTAATTGCAGGTGATGGCCAAGTGAGCCTCGGTCAGACCGTGATCAAAGGGACCGCCCGCAAGGTGCGCCGCCTTTCTCCTGGTGGGATGGATGTGATCGCGGGTTTCGCGGGATCAACTGCCGATGCGTTCACCCTGCTAGAACGGCTAGAGAAGAAATTGGAAGCCACCCCCGGTCAACTCGCCCGCGCCTCTGTTGAATTGGCGAAAGATTGGCGCACCGACAAGTACCTGCAAAAACTGGAAGCCATGCTGATCGTCTCTGATGGCAAAGAGCTTTATGTGATCACTGGCGCGGGTGACGTTTTGGAGCCCGAACACGACGTGACCGCAATCGGATCGGGTGGCAATTATGCCCTCGCTGCTGGTCGCGCCCTGATGGATACCGATTTGGACGCTGAGGCGATTGCCAGAAAAGCGATGGCGATTGCTTCTGACATTTGCGTTTATACCAACGGCAATCTGACCGTGGAAACGATCAACGGATGATAGGTCGCGACGATCTCAAGGCTGCCATTGGCGCAGGCATCGTGACAGAGGCGCAGGCGGCCTCTCTCGCTGGTCTGGCTGATAGTCGTCGTGGGGCGCGCAGTGATCTTGCGATTGGTGACGAGCCGTTTGAGCTTTTCAAAGGGTTCAACGAGATCTTCATCGTGGTTGGCTTGCTCATCTTATCATTTGGCTGGGCGAGTGTCGTGGGCATCGCTTATGCGACCCAAATCTCGAACCCACCGCAATTCGCGCTTCGATACGGCGGCGCTGGTGTTGCTGTGATCTGGCTTTTGTCGGAATATTTCGTCCGCCGCCGCCGCATGGTCGCCCCCGCAATTGCGCTGTCGATCCTTTTTGCGTTGAACGCCGCTCTCGCAATGACCGCCTATTTCGCGCAGCCCTTTATGGTCGCCAAATCGGATTATTCTTCGCTGCCTTGGCCCTTTGCCCTCGGGACGCTCACCCTGCTGGTCTACTGGTTCCGCTTCCGCGTGCCATTCGCAATGGCGATGATTGCCGTCGGCTGTTTTATCGTCGCAATTCTGATGGCTGCCACAACCCAAGGCACACCGCAAAGTCCAAGCGATTTGTTCCTCCTTTCTGCTGGTGGGCCCTTCGCGTGGATCACACTGCTGCTCGGCCTCGCAGTTTTCTCCGTCGCGATGATGTTTGATATGTCAGACCCGCACCGCGTGACCCGCCGTTCCGCAAACGGGTTCTGGCTGCACGTTGTCGCTGCCCCTGCATTGGTCAACACAATCGCCCTCACCCTTTTGGAAAGCGACGCGAACACAACTCTATTTAGCGTGATGATGGTCTTTGCGGTCGTCGCGATAATCATCGACCGCCGTTCATTTCTGATCGCAGCAATCGGATATATCGTTGCCCTCGCCTCTACGGTTTTCGACGGGGATAGCGCGGCGATGACCGTTCTTTTGCTCGGCGTGATCCTCCTCCTTCTTGGTGCGTTTTGGGAGAAGATCCGCGCGCGCCTGCTTCGCCTTTTGCCGCGCTTTGTGCCGTTGCATAGGCTCCCACCTTCCAACATCTAAAGGACTGACATGACAGACCTGACCCCCCGCGAGATTGTCTCGGAACTTGATCGTTACATCATTGGCCAGAACGACGCGAAACGCGCTGTTGCCGTCGCCCTGCGCAACCGTTGGCGCCGTAAGCAGCTCGGCGATGATTTACGTGACGAAGTGTATCCAAAGAACATCCTGATGATAGGGCCGACTGGCGTTGGCAAAACCGAGATTTCGCGCCGCTTGGCGAAACTCGCGCGTGCGCCTTTTATCAAGGTCGAAGCGACGAAGTTCACCGAAGTCGGTTACGTTGGCCGTGACGTTGAACAGATCATCCGCGACCTTATAGAAAATGCGATTATCGACACTCGCGAACACATGCGCGAGGACGTGAAGGCAAAGGCCCGCGAAGCCGCAGAAGAGCGCGTGATTACCGCCGTTGCTGGCGCAGATGCCCGCAGCGGCACCCGCGAATTGTTCCGTAAAAAGCTGAAGTCAGGCGAACTTGACGACACGATCATCGAGCTTGAATTGGCCGATACATCCAACCCGATGGGCGGCTTTGAAATACCTGGCCAGCCGGGCGGCATGATGAATCTTGGCGAGCTGTTCGGCAAAATGGGTGGCCGCACAGTGAAGAAGAAAATGACCGTTGCCGATAGCTATGATGCGTTGGTCGCAGATGAGGCGGACAAGCTGCTCGACGATGAAGCTGTGACCAAAATCGCCCTCGAAGCAGTTGAACAAAACGGCATCGTGTTCTTGGACGAGATCGACAAGGTTTGCGCACGCGCTGATGCTCGTGGCGCGGATGTGTCTCGCGAAGGTGTTCAGCGCGACTTGCTGCCGCTCATTGAAGGCACCACAGTTTCCACCAAATACGGCCCGATCAAAACTGACCATATCCTGTTCATCGCATCCGGTGCGTTCCACGTGGCCAAGCCGTCGGATCTGCTGCCAGAACTGCAAGGCCGCCTGCCGATCCGCGTCGAGCTTCGCGCACTGACAGAGGCCGACTTTGTGCGCATCCTGACCGAAACCGACAACGCGCTGACGCTGCAATACTCCGCGCTTATGGCAACGGAAGAGGTCACTGTGACCTTCGCCGAAGACGGGATCAAAGCGCTGGCCAAAATCGCAGCAGAAGTGAACGAAAGCGTCGAAAACATCGGTGCTCGGCGGCTTTATACCGTGATCGAGCGCGTATTCGAGGACTTGTCGTTCAACGCGCCAGACCGCGCAGGCGATTCAATCACCGTTGATGCGGCATTTGTCGAGACCCATTTGGGCGAGCTGTCTCGCTCCACTGATTTGTCCCGCTACGTGCTTTAGGGCTTTTCTCCGCCGGCATTCGCGCTCATGAGTGTCGGCATGAAAACAGGTTACATTTCCTTTATCCGCGAAAACGCGCCCTTCCTTGCGACGGGCGCGCTTTTGTCTTTCATGTCCTGCCTTGGGCAGACGTTTTTCATCTCAATCTTTGGCGGAGAAATCCGCGATACGTTCAATTTGTCGAACGGCGATTGGGGCCTTCTCTATATGGTCGGCACGATGGCTTCTGCTGCTGTCATGGTATTTGCTGGCGGATTGGCCGACATTTTCCGCGTGCGGACCTTGGGGATTTTTGTTGTCGCCGGGTTGGCCTTGGCCTCGCTTGCGATGGCATTCAACGCCACACTTGCAGGTCTCGTTTTTGTTATCTTCGCGCTGCGTTTCCTCGGCCAAGGCATGGCGACACATGTATCGGCCGTGGCTATGGCGCGTTGGTTCATCGCGACGCGGGGCCGTGCGTTGGCCGTCGCGGGCTTAGGCTTCATGATCGGCGAGGCAACATTGCCGCTCACCATGGTCTGGATGAAAAGCCACGTCGAATGGCGCACACTTTGGATATTCTTCGCCATCTTTTGCGTCGCGATGTGCCCTGTCATCTATCAGCTGCTGAAACTCGAACGGACACCGCAAAGCGAAGCACAATCCAACGCAACCCTCGGCATGAGTGGCCGCCATTGGACACGACGCGAGGCATTAACCCACCCGCTCTTCTGGCTGCTGGTCCCTGCAATCGTCTGCTTCTCTGGGTTCGGCACCGTGTTCTGGTTCCACCAAGCACATTTTGCAGAAATCAAAGGCTGGTCGCACCTCTCACTCGTCGCTGTATTCCCACTGGGCACGGCAACACTCGCGCTGAGCACAATCTTTTTCGGCTGGGCGATTGACCGCTTTGGCGTGAACCGCCTGCTCCCGCTTTACATCATTCCCTACATCATCGCATTTGTGCTGCATTGGTACGCACCTACCCTCTCTTGGACGGCACTCGCCGTGATTCTGATGGGGATATCGGGCGGCGGACACGGGACGTTGCTCAACGCGTGCTGGGCGGAATTTTACGGTACGCAGTTCATCGGATCGATCAAATCAGCCGCGACAGCGCTCATGGTTCTCGGCTCTGCCATTGGTCCGGGCCTGAGTGGTTGGTTGATCGACATTGGGGTCGGCATCGAAATTCAAATGTTGGGATACGCAGTCTGCTTTGCGATCTCGGCGGTTTGCCTTTGGGCAGCGGCACGTATGGCCCAGCGCTTAACGGTTCCGGCGTAGATAGACGTAATAGGCGCCATGGCCACCGTGATTTAAGTGCGCGGGGGTCACCTGCAAAATCGCCTGCGACAACGGCGGGAGCGCCATCCATTGAGGGACTTGATGGCGCAAAATACCTTGCCGCGCGGGCATCGGTCCGCCTTCATCGCGCAACTTTCCCTTGCCTGTAATCACCAGAACGAGCCGCCTGCCAATCGCATGAGAACCAAGTATAAAGGCGATCAGTTCGGGATGCGCCTCGCTCATTGTCATTCCGTGCAGGTCGATCCGCGCCTCGGGCTTCAGCTTTCCACGAGTCATTTTTCCGTAAGCTTTGTTATCCATATGCACCGGCGCATTTGTCAGCCGCGCAGTGATACTGGGAAGCAGATCATGCCCCCGTTTTTGGTTCACCTTTTCGCCAAGCATGAAGTGATGGATCGGATCAACCTCACGCACCACGGGCTTGTTTACGGGTCGCGCAACGGGGATCGCCCCCTCAACATTACGATGCGGATCAAGCGGTATCGCGGTATCCGCGACGCGATCCCAGAGGGCGCGTTCTTCGGCAGAGAGGTGGCGCGGGCGTCTCATTCGATCGTTTCGGGCAACATCGCATAGGCCAACTGGATTGGCAGCAGCGTGATCATGCGACCACCATCCTTAATCTGACCCGCCTTGCGGCCAGCCATTTCGCCCGTTCCAAAGAAGATATCTGCGCGTTGCGCACCCTTGATGGCCGAGCCCGTATCTTGAGCGACCATCAAGCGGCGGATAGGTGCAGCGCCCTCTTTTTCGATCCAAATAGGCGTGCCGAGCTTGGTAAACGCAGGGTCCACAGCTATCGAGCGGTCTGTGGTGATTGATCGGTTCATTGCGCCAAGCGGCCCCTTGTCTGCGGGCACTTCGTTCACTTCGCGGAAGAACACATAGCTCTTGTTCACCCACAAAAGCGCCCTACCCTCATCGGGGTTATCAGCAACCCAATTACGGATCACTTGAGCCGACACCTGATGTTCGGTGTAGACACCACGTTCAACCAGCTCGCGACCGATCGACGAGTATTCTTGACCATTCTTGCCGCCATATCCAACGCGAATACCGCCTCCGTCAGGAAAGCGGATTCGGCCAGACCCTTGAACTTGCAGGAAAAACAGATCAACAGGATCAGCAAGCCAAGCGATCTCTAAGTTCTGCTCAGACAATGCGCCGGTTTCTTCAATTTCCTGCCGTGTCAAATAGGGTTCACCCGCAACAAGGTCGTCGGGCACACGGTAAATCGGGTACTGGTATATGCCGGCTTGGGATGGTGCGCCGCGCAATTCTGGCTCGAAATAGCCAGTGAAAAGCATTGGTTCGCCGTCTTCGATCAAGACAGGCTGAAAGAATGCCTCGAAAAACGCCCGTGCGTCAGGGGCGGTTTTGGCGACCTGACAGATGCCAGACCACTCGGGGTCATCCATATCGCCGCAAGTCTCCACAAATGTTGTGAGGGCTGCTTGGTGATCGTCATTTTCCCAATCGGCAAGATCGGAAAATGTCATCAGTTTGTAAGTCGGCTCTGCCACGGCGGCCCCCGCAATTGACAAGCTAAGCGCCGTAGCGCTCAGCCAGTTTCCCGTCATTCGCCAGTGGCAACAAGACGCCAATTCGGATCATTGGCATCCATGTCGCGGGCAAATGTCCAGACATCTTGCTGACGCTTAATCTCATTGGCGTTGCCTTCAACAACATCGCCACCTTTGTCGCGCACTTGATAGGTCATCTCACCCGTAAACCGCACGGTGACTTCGGCTTCTTTGGTGGCCTCGTCGAATGTCGCGCCTTTCAAGCCAAGGTCACTAATCCCGACAAATGTCGCCTCAACGGTCAGGCCGTTCTTTTCGCGCTCGTCCACGACGGTCGAAAAGGCTTCGTAAACATCCTTTGAGATAAACGGTAGAACGCTCGCCAAATCGCCACGCTCAAAAGCCATGAGGATCATCTCATATGCACCGCGCGCGCCGCCCAAGAATTCGGTGACGTTAAAGTTAGGGTCAACTCGCTTCATCGCGGCCAAGGCAATCGCAGTGTCGCTGCCTTCTTTGGCGTGATCGGTAATATCAAGGTCTGGTCCGCCCTCGATCACTTCAAAATCATCGCGACGACGGCGGGCTTGTGTATCGGGCTGTGTCACTTGCGGTTTCTCAAAACCCTCTCGCGTTCCAAGCACGCTACGCAAGCGCAGAATGAGAAAAACTGCGATGGCAGCAAGTACCAAAAGTTGGATAATCGAAGAGTTCATAGGGGCCTCTTTGCAGTTGGGCATGGAAACGCGGGTTTACGCTTCATATGTAGGTGCGACGAGGGGCCAAGTCCACCTTACCCTCAATAACAAATGAAAGGGCCTGTTTCATGTGGCTTTTATTGGCGTTTATCGCGGTTCCATTGATTGAAATCGCACTATTTATCCAAGTCGGCGGTCTCATTGGCCTATGGCCGACGCTTGCAATCGTGCTGGGCACTGCTGTTTTGGGGCATCAATTGGTGCGCAAACAGGGCGCGCGTGAGATCGCAAAGCTGCAATCAACCTTTTCACAACTCAACGACCCCACTGAACCCCTCGCCAACGGTGCGATGATCCTTTTCGCGGGTGCCCTTCTGCTCACCCCCGGTTTCTTCACCGATGCGGTTGGTTTTGCTCTTTTGGTGCCGAAAATTCGTGCTGCCGCGTTCCAATGGGCGAAATCAAAGGTCAAAGTGCAGCAATTCACTATGGGCACAGGGCCAAGCCAACCACGCCGTCCCGATGACCGTGTGATTGATGGCGAATTTGAGGAAGTGTCGGGCGCAAAGCGGCCAACACATAAACCCTCGGAATGGACTAGGCATTAAACCTGATTGAGGGATCGCCGCTGGCCTGATAGGAACAGCCTAACCAATTTAAACGCCGGAGATAATATGACCGATACACCACAAAATGGCGCAGATGCCGCAGCAGCAGCACCAAAAATCTCGAACCGCGTTTTGACGCAGTACATTCGTGATCTGTCTTTCGAAAACATCCTCGCACAGAAGGGCGTTTCGGGCGACGCCCAGCCAGAGATCAAAGTGCAGGTGAACCTTGATGCTCGCAAGCGCGGTGCGGATGACCAGTTCGAAGTCATCACAAAGCTGAAAATTGAGAGCAAGACCAAAGAAAAAGGCGAACCGCTATTTGTTCTTGAGATCGAATACGCTGGCGTTTTTGAAGTGAAGGGCGTGCCAGAAGACCAGATGCACCCATTCCTGCTGATCGAGTGCCCGCGCATCACGTTCCCATTTTTGCGCCGCATCGTCAGTGACGTGACACGCGACGGTGGTTTCCCGCCGCTGAACCTTGAGACAATCGACTTTATGGAGCTTTACCGCTCTGAGATCGCACGCCGGGTTGAAGAGAATAAAGCCAAAGTGAACTAGAGCTTAACCCAGCTTCTTCCAAACAGAGCCGTCGCCCAGCTTTTCTACAAAAGCATTATGGGCGGCGGCTTCTTCATTTGTAAGCTTCGGTGCTAATGGTGTCGGGCGCTTTGAAGGCCGCCATTCGATTGAGATCTCTGTTGTTGTCGTTTTCTCGACCTTGGCAGAAAGCCCAAAGTCCGGCTGGCGTCCGCCAATAAGCTCAAGGTAAACTTCTGCAAGAATTTCACTGTCGAGCAGAGCGCCGTGCAGGGTACGGTTCGAGTTATCTATGCCAAAACGACGGCAGAGCGCATCCAGAGACGCAGGCGATCCGGGGAATTTGCGACGCGCAATCGCAAGCGTATCCAGCGATTGATCCATCGGCAAAAGAGGCCGCCCTAGCCACCCCAATTCAGCATTGAGAAACTTCATATCAAATGCGGCGTTGTGGATCACGAGCTTGGAATCACCGATAAAATCGATGAAGGCCTGCGCCACATCTGCAAAAACAGGCTTATCGCGCAAAATGACTTGACCCGGTTGTGGTGGTTGAGGCGGCTCCAACAGATCGGAGCCGATTCCGTGAACGCCAAAAGCGCCTGCAGGCATTGAACGCATCGGGTTGATATATTGGTGATAAGTGCGTCCAGTTGGTACGTGTCCGATCAGCTCGATCGCACCAATCTCGACAATGCGGTCACCTTCATGGGGTTCAAAACCTGTGGTTTCAGTATCAAGAACGATCTCACGCACGGGGTTCACCTTTCAAATGCTGGACCAGTTTTCGCACGGAAGCACGGGCGGCGTCCATCGAAACTGTCTCTATGACATAGTCGGCGCGAGCCCGTTTTTCCGCGTCAGGCATTTGCTTGGCAAGGATCATGTCGAATTGGCTTTCTGTCATCGTGCCGCGATCTAGAACGCGGGCACGTTGAATATCAGCTGGGGCCGTCACAACGATCACGGCATCGAGCCACAAATCCGCCTTCGTTTCAAACAGCAGTGGGATATCAAGTAACACCAATTCGTTAGGGTGATCCGCCAGAAATTCAGCACGATCCGCCGCGACAAGTGGATGAATAATCGCTTCGATCTTTTGTAATGTGGTCGGGTCCGCTGAAATCAAATCTCGCAACACTTTGCGAGAGACTTCGCCATCGACAACGGCCTTTGGCAAGCCCTTCGCGAACAAGGAAACAGCAGCACCGCCCTTGCCATAAAGTGAATGAACCACCGCGTCAGCGTCCCAAACAGGCACGCCTTCGTCGCGAAACATCTGGGCGGTCGTGGATTTGCCCATACCGATAGAGCCCGTCAGGCCCAGAAGAAAACTCATCCCAAAACCGCACGGCGTGTTTCGTCGTCGACTTCGGGACGCACACCAAACCAACGCTCAAATCCAGGGACGCCTTGGTGCAGCAACATGCCAAGGCCATCAACGACAGTGCAACCCGCCGCCTCTGCCTCATCAAGGAGCCGCGTGCGGAGCGGTGAGTAGACGATATCGGTGACCAGCGTGCCCTTTGTCAGCCCGTCGAGCGGGATGCGCAGTGCGGCGTTGCCCGTCATACCTAGGGAGGTTGAATTGATAACGGTGGCAGCACCTTCAAGGATATTACCCGCCTGCACCCAATCGACAACACGGATGCGCGCACCGAATTCGGCACGCAAAGCCTCGGCCTTTGCGCGGGTGCGGTTCGTCAGGAGAATTTCGCTCACACCTGCATCAGCGAGGGCCACAATAATCGCGCGAGCAGCACCGCCAGCACCCAGAAGAACGGCGGGGCCAGATTTCGGATCCCAGTCTGGCGCGTTTTGTTTGAGGTTCGACATAAACCCGTAACCATCTGTATTATCAGCAATAATGCGGCCATCTTCCTTGAAAGTCAGCGTATTCGCCGCGCCAATCAAGGTTGCCCGATCTGTGATCTGATCGGCAAATTGCATCACTGCAATCTTATGGGGAAGTGTGACGTTAGCACCTACAAAACCCATTTTAGGCATGGCACGCACAACGGTTTCGAGGGAGTCTTCTGTCACGTGCAGCGGAACGTAATGACCCAACAGGCCATATTTACGCAACCAATGGCTGTGCAGCCGTGGTGATTTGGATTGAGCGATGGGATTTCCCAGAACGCCCGCGAGGGGAATACGTTTCATCATCCTGCTAATGTTCCGCGTAGTGTGAGATATGACAAGAGTTCTAACAGAGGGATGCCCAAAACGTTAAAATAATCTCCTTCAACGCGGGTAAATAGACGTGCACCCTCTTCTTCGAGCTTATAACCGCCCACCGCATGACGGACACTTTCCCAATTTCTGCCAACGTAGTCGGTTATATAGGCATCTGAGAGGTCACGCATTGTCAGACGTGTTTGACCCACGTGCCGCCATTGGGGTTTGCCCTCGGCGTAAATGACTGCGGCAGACAGGAGCTGATGGGTCTGACCGCGTAATTGCTTCAACTGTGCAATCGCATCATCAGGGGTTTCGGGCTTTGACAGCATGTCGCGGCCGTGGGCTAGAACCTGATCGCAACCAATTACCAAGGCGTCTGGATGTTTGCTCGCAACACGAAGCGCCTTCATCTCGGCCAAGGCATCTGCGATATCTCGTGGCGATGCACCTTCCGCGATCAGGGACGCTTTCGTTGTCGCTTCATCCACGCGCGGGATGATAACCTCGAAAGGGACGCCCGCATTTCGTAGCAATGTGGCGCGGATATCAGAACCAGAGGCGAGAATGATGTCGGTTTGCATGGGGATAACCCTTTGGAAAACTGCTGTGTGGTCGCTTGGATGACCGCGGGGATAAATGATAGGCGTAGGCATCCTGTGTGTACTTCCCGCTTTATGCGAGACCTTAGGGGCGAATGTCCACGGTGGGGAAGGATAAGTGAGGCCTGTGGAGGAATCGTCGGGGTTCGCAGCTGCAAGAGGGATGGAGCGAAATAAGTTGATCTGTTGCAATTACCTAGCAGCTTGTAATCGCTTTATTTTTATGAATTTCAAATCAGTCCTTAAAGTTTATTTTCTTTTTCAGATAAGTGGATAACTCTGCGGATGAAAAAACTATCCACAGAAAATGGCGACACTACTCACATCATCATCTTTCTTAATATATAATTATTATTAAGAAGAAGAACTGAGAAAGAATTGGGACCCGATGAGCGATTTCCTGAATATAATTTATCCGTGGATTAAAGTGCTTCACGTGGCCGCCGTGATTTCTTGGATGGCAGGTATGTTCTATTTGCCGCGACTGTTTGTGTATCACGCCGAGCGGGCAGAGGTTGGGTCCGAGATGGATACCACTTTCCAACTCATGGAGTTGAAATTGTTGAGAGTGATTATCAATCCGGCGATGGTGGTCGCGTGGATTTGCGGGTTGATCATGCTGTGGCAAGGCGCCTTTGATTTTGGCGCGGCTTGGTCTTGGATCAAGATTATTGCAGTTTTGCTGATGTCGGCGTTCCACGGGTGGTTGGCTGCGCGGCGTAAGGAATTCTCTATCGGGACCAACACGCGCTCTGGGCGGACCTACAGGATCGCAAACGAAGTGCCGACTGTGCTGATGATGATAATCCTTGTGATGGTCATCGTTCGGCCGTTTTGATTGACTTGTGGGGCTGTTGGGCCTAAGTCTTGCGTCGCTACCCGTCCGGGATAGTTGTTTTCCATCTCTGAACCGAAAAACACCGACCTCTGTAGGCGGTAGTTGGATATTTTTATGACTCAAGACCGTTTGAATCTCGCTGACCTTAAGGCGCAAAGCCCCAAAGACCTTTTGGACCTCGCTGAAGAACTCGAAATCGAAAACGCATCCACGATGCGTAAGGGCGACATGATGTTCGCGATTTTGAAAGAGCGTGCGGACGAGGAATGGATCATCGGCGGCGATGGTGTGTTGGAAGTTTTGAAAGATGGCTTCGGCTTCTTGCGGTCACCTGAGGCAAACTATCTGCCCGGACCTGATGATATTTACGTCTCTCCCGAAATGATCCGTTCGCATTCGTTGCGTACTGGTGATACGGTTGAAGGGATCATCAAAGAGCCTAACGACGCCGAGCGCTACTTCGCGCTTACTGTTGTGGAAACAATCAACTTTGAAGATCCAGAGCGGGCAAAGCATAAGGTCGCATTTGATAACCTGACGCCACTTTATCCTGACGAGCGTCTTAAAATGGAAGTCGAAGACCCGACGATCAAGGATAAATCCGCACGGATCATCGACCTCGTTTCACCAATCGGGAAAGGTCAGCGTGCCCTTATCGTGGCTCCGCCGCGCACTGGTAAAACCGTCCTTCTACAGAATATTGCGAACTCTATTGAGAAGAATCACCCAGAATGCTATCTGATTGTTCTGTTGATTGATGAGCGTCCAGAAGAAGTAACTGACATGCAGCGGTCGGTAAAAGGCGAAGTCGTTTCGTCAACATTTGATGAACCAGCAGAACGTCACGTTGCGGTGTCCGAGATGGTAATTGAGAAGGCAAAGCGTCTGGTTGAACACAAACGCGACGTTGTCATCTTGCTCGATTCGATCACGCGTCTGGGACGTGCGTTCAACACAACCGTGCCTTCGTCGGGTAAGGTACTGACAGGTGGTGTCGATGCGAACGCACTGCAACGTCCAAAACGCTTCTTCGGTGCAGCGCGTAATATCGAGGAAGGCGGGTCATTAACTATCATCGCAACTGCGCTGATCGATACGGGTTCGCGGATGGATGAGGTTATCTTTGAAGAATTCAAAGGGACGGGTAACTGCGAAATCGTTCTGGACCGCAAAGTTGCAGATAAGCGGGTCTTCCCTGCGATGGATATTCTCAAGTCTGGGACGCGTAAAGAAGAGCTCTTGGTGGACAAAGGCGATCTCGCGAAGACTTATGTCTTGCGTCGTATCTTGAACCCAATGGGGACGACAGATGGGATCGAGTTCTTGCTTGGAAAGCTGAAGCAGACCAAATCAAACTCGGATTTCTTTGACTCGATGAACACATAATTCTCTTTTTATAACAAAGAGTTAAATCATGGATACGATTTTCGCCTTGGCCACCGCGCAGGGCCGTGCTGGCGTTGCTGTCATTCGAATTTCGGGTGATGCAGCGATCAGCTCGGCTCAAAAATTGATGCGGACTGTTCCTGACTCTCGTGGCGTCCGATCACTTGTTGATCCCCATGGCGGGCATTTGGATGACGCTCTTGTTTTGGTGTTTACAAAGGGTCGTAGCTTTACCGGTGAAACTGTTGTGGAACTGCATGTGCACGGTTCAATCGCGGTTGTTGGCGCAGTTTTGCGTGTTCTCGGCGACGACCCACTGCTGCGACCTGCTGAGGCGGGAGAGTTTACGCGGCGCGCATTAGAGAATGGACGGCTTGACCTCGCGCAGGTGGAGGGACTTGCGGACCTTATCGATGCAGAAACCGAGGGTCAGAGGCGGCAAGCGCTTCGTGTCTTATCGGGAGACCTTGGGAACTTGGCAGACGGATGGCGACAGAAGCTATTGCGTGCTGCGGCATTGCTAGAGGCAACCATTGATTTCGCGGATGAAGATGTGCCCGTGGATGTGAGGCCCGAAGCGCGAGAACTGCTAAGATCAGTCGAACTGGAGCTGCAAGCAGAGGCGGAAGGGGTTAAGTTTGCGGAAAAACTACGCCACGGTTTCGAAGTGGCGATTGTCGGTGCGCCAAACACGGGTAAATCAACTTTGTTGAACCGGCTTGCCGGCCGAGAGGCTGCGATTACCTCTGAAATTGCGGGAACGACGCGTGATGTCATCGAAGTGAAAATGGATTTGGCGGGCCTGCCCGTTACAGTTCTCGATACTGCTGGATTGCGGGAAACGACTGATATCGTTGAAGGAATTGGTGTGGAGCGTGCCAAACAACGCGCGGAACAAGCGGACTTACGGGTATATTTGCGATTAGGTGATGAGCCATTTGGTTTGGCGCTTCAACCGGATGATTTGGTTTTGCAGGCAAAGGCGGATGCGGGGCCGGAAGGGATCTCAGGGTTAACTGGATTTGGAATAGATCTGCTCGTGACCCATTTGTCCGAAGCTCTCTCTCGACGAGTAGGTGTGATTGGCGTTGCTGTGCGCGAACGGCATAGAACTGCCATGCTGAAATCTCTCGGCTTTCTTCAAGCCGCACAGGGTGCTATGGGCTCTGATGGCTTTATGGAAGACCTTGTCGCTGAAGATATTCGTTCGGCAGTGCGAGCAATCGATAGTCTCGTTGGTCGAATCGATGTAGAGGATGTACTTGGCGAGATTTTTTCGAGCTTTTGCATCGGTAAATAAGGATTGTTTCACGTGAAACATTTTGATGTCATAGTTGTTGGTGGCGGCCACGCTGGCTGTGAGGCGGCTTTGGCTGCGGCCCGTTCGGGCGCGCAAACCGCTCTTGTGACGCTTTCGCATGACACAATTGGTGTCATGTCATGCAATCCCGCGATCGGTGGGCTTGGCAAAGGGCACCTCGTACGTGAAATTGATGCGCTTGACGGCGTAATGGCGCGGGTCGCTGATGCTGCTGGCATCCAGTTTCGATTGCTAAACCGCAAGAAGGGTCCTGCCGTACAGGGGCCGCGGGCTCAAGCCGACAGAAAACTGTACCGTCTTGCGATGCAATCGGAAGTCGCAAATGAACCGCTGCTGGAGGTGATCGTTGGGGAGGCCGTTGACCTGATTATGAAGCAGGGGCAAGTGTCGGGCGTCATTCTAAAAGACTTGTCAGAAATTGCGTCAAGTTCTGTTATTTTGACGACGGGAACTTTCCTACGTGGTGTTATTCACATCGGTAACGTGTCAAAACCCGGCGGCCGGATGGGCGAAGTCCCCTCGATCAAAATGGCTGAGAGACTGAGCGGATTTAATCTCCCGCTAGGTCGTCTGAAAACAGGGACACCGCCGCGCCTAGACGGAAAAACGATTCGCTGGGATGATCTGGAGACCCAACCAGGTGACGACGAACCGACACTTTTCTCATTCCTCTCAACGCGCGTGATTGCACCCCAGATTAGCTGTGGTATTACGCATACGAATTCCCAAACTCATGATATTATTAGAGAAAATCTCTCCCGATCAGCAATGTACGGTGGTCATATCGACGGAGTTGGGCCACGATACTGCCCGTCGATCGAGGATAAAGTCGTCAGGTTCGCAGACAAAGAGTCTCATCAGATATTCCTTGAACCGGAAGGGCATGACGACAGCACGGTTTACCCCAATGGCATTTCAACCTCCCTGCCCGTTGATGTTCAAGAGGCATATGTCCATTCAATCTTCGGACTAGAGAATGCAAAGATTTTGCAGCCAGGTTACGCCATTGAATACGACTATATTGATCCGCGGGCGTTGCGTTCGTCATTAGAATTGCGCGACGTTCCGGGCCTATATCTCGCTGGGCAGATTAATGGAACGACTGGATATGAAGAGGCCGCGGCGCAAGGTCTCGTTGCCGGACTTAATGCGGCGCGGCGGGCGAAAGAACAGGAACCCGTCTATTTTAACCGACGCCAGTCCTATATCGGCGTTATGATTGACGATCTGACGACCCGCGGCGTGACTGAACCGTACCGAATGTTTACATCGCGCGCGGAATTCCGTCTTTCTTTGCGTGCAGATAATGCTGACCAACGCCTAACCGCCTGGGGGCGCGACATTGGCTGCGTCCGTGATGCGCGTTGGGAGCAGTATAGCAATAAGAAAGAGGCCATCGTTTCTGCGCGCGATGCGCTGTCTCACATAACATTTACCGCGCGCGAAATTGCGGGCACGGGTGTAAATTTGTCGCCAGATGGGCCGAAGCGGAGTGCGCTTGAGGCCCTGAGTTTGGCGGACTTTCAATTTGAACACATCGAAAAAATTCAAGGCGAGCCGAGCCGTTTTGCTCCTTCGATCCAAACGCAGGTGAAAAATGATGCGCTTTACGCGAATTATGTGGCAAGGCAAGCGAAAGACATCGAGGCTATGGAGCGGGATGAGAAGCATGTTATTCCCGCATCACTCAATTATTCCCAAATTGCGGGACTATCCAACGAACTGGTTGCAAAGCTAAAAGCGGTGCAGCCATACGATGTCGCTCAAGCGGGGCGAATTGAAGGTATGACTCCGGCTGCCTTGATGCTTATCGTCGCGTCGCTGAAGCGGCAAAGTTTAGCAAAGACGGGAACCTGACGTGGATAAGCAGATACTACGGGATGTTTCACGTGAAACAATTTCTCATTTAGAGTTGTTTGCGGATCTGGTGAAGAAGTGGAATCCGCACATCAATCTCGTCTCCAAGAATACAGTTCCCAGCATTTGGGAGCGCCATATCCTTGATTCCGTTCAACTTTTTCAATTCGCACCTCCTAGCCCGTCCCATTGGCTCGATATCGGAAGTGGCGGCGGATTCCCTGGGATTGTTATGGCCGTGATGGCGCATGAAAAGTCCCCAAACACAAAGTTTACCTTTATCGAAAGCGATAACCGCAAAGCGACCTTTCTGCGGACTGCGGCCCGCGAGCTTGGGCTACCTATCCGCGTTCTTGCAGAGCGTGTCGAGGAGGCGGAAGTTCAGAATGCCGATGTGGTTACAGCTAGAGCACTGACGCAATTGACGGATTTGTTGGGTCTCGTCCATCGGCACATGACCGCCAATGGGACGGCGATTCTGCCTAAAGGAAAATCATTTCAAGACGAAATCGATGCAGCTCGGAGCGCTTGGGATTTCGAAGTTAAGGCTCATCAGAGTTTTACAGAAGCGGATGCACGCGTCCTAGTAGTAAAAGAGATTCATTGTGAATGACCTGAGCCGCCCAAAAGGCCCACGTATTATCGCCATTGCGAACCAAAAGGGGGGCGTCGGAAAAACGACGACGACTATCAACCTCGGAGCCGCCCTTGCCGAAGCTGGAAAGCGCGTATTGCTCGTCGACCTTGATCCGCAAGGGAATGCGTCGACCGGTCTGGGTATAGACTATTCCCAGCGAGATGTGACCACCTATGAATTCATCGTTGGAGATGCCACCCCGACCGAAGCGATTAAACCAACGACGGTAGAAGGTCTTTGGATCATTCCGGCAACAACAGACCTCAGCTCAGCTGATATCGAACTTATCTCCAATGAGAAGAGGAGCTTTTTGCTGCGAGATGCGCTCCGTCAAACCGCTATGGATGCCTTTGAAATAGACTATATATTGATTGATTGCCCGCCATCTCTCAATATACTGACAGTAAATGCGATGGTCTCGGCGAATAGCGTGCTTGTGCCCCTCCAGAGCGAGTTTTTCGCGCTCGAAGGACTTTCGCAACTCATGCTCACAATTCGCGAAATTCGCGAAACCGCTAATCCAAACTTGCGGATAGGTGGCGTCGCGCTGACTATGTACGACAAGAGAAATAACCTGTCCCAGCAGGTCGAGGCCGACGCGAGGGAGAATCTTGGTGACATTGTTTTCAAAACGGTAATCCCAAGAAATGTTCGCTTGAGTGAGGCGCCTTCTTTTGCCTCCTCGGTTCTGGCTTACGACACAATGTCCAAGGGCAGCATCGCCTATCGCGCACTTGCGCAAGAAATTTTGCAAAAAGATATGAAGCTTTAAGGGACGATAGACATGGCAGACAAGAAAACACGAGGACTCGGACGCGGATTATCTGCTTTGATGGCGGACGTTAACCAAGATATCGCCCCCTCCGCAAGCCAGCCAAACAAGCGCCCCGACTTGTTCGTTCCGATCGAACGGATACATCCAAATCCTGATCAACCGCGCCGCGCGTTCAATGAGGATCTGCTTAATGAGTTGGCGTCGTCAATCGCTGAAAAGGGCGTTATTCAACCTCTAATCGTGCGCAAGCACCCAACGATGGATGGCGACTTTGAGATCGTTGCTGGTGAGCGCCGTTGGCGCGCATCTCAAATTGCGAAGCGGCATGAAATTCCGGTCATCGTGCGGACCTATACCGATACTGAAGTCCTAGAAGTCGCGATTATCGAGAATATTCAGCGCGCCGACCTCAACCCGATTGATGAGGGCGCGGGCTACAAGCAGTTGATGCAGAAATTTGGCCACACCCAAGAACAGCTTTCAAGTGTTTTAGGAAAAAGCCGAAGCCACATTGCCAACGCGATGCGTTTGCTTAACCTTCCGGAAGGCGTCCGGCAATATTTGACTGACGGCAAGCTCTCTGCTGGACACGCGCGTGCCCTTATTGGCCATGACGACGCACAGAAGCTCGCTGATCATATCGTCCGGAACGGATTATCGGTCAGAGATGCTGAACGCATTGCAAAGCAAGGTCTAACAAAGCCAAAATCACCCAAAACCGCGCGTATTTCCTCTGAGAAAGACGCCGATACTCTGCAAATTGAAGGTGAATTGTCCGCTGCAATTGGGATGAAGGTTACGATTGACCATAAGCCCGACGCAGAAGGTGGGCGCATGATGATCGATTATAAAAATCTGGATCAGCTAGACGATTTGCTCCGCGCTCTGTCTGGCGGTTAACTATCAAGTAGTTGCCGCAGGACACCATTTAGAACGGGCCGGCCTGATGGTGTCACCAGTAACTGCTCGGCGTTCTTCTCGATCAATCCGAGTTCCGTTAACTCTTTGATTCTTAATTCAAATCGGTCTTTTTGGGATGTAGCCAAGCGCCCCAAATCGACGCCTTCATTCAACCGAAGCCCCATCAGCAAAAACTCTGTGGTCTGTTCGGATAAATCTAACGAAGTGCGCTCACTCTCACCGTTCCCCGATTGGTTCACAGCATTAAGCCACTTTTGCGGCGCGAGGTGTGTTTCGGTTGCATGTCGGATTCCACCAAGAGTCAGGCGCCCGTGCGCCCCTGGCCCAATCCCTGCATAGTCACCGTATTTCCAATAAATCTTGTTGTGGATACTTTCAGCGCCTTTTTTGGCATGATTAGACACTTCATAGGCAGGAAAACCGTGTGCTTCACAAATCTCTTGCGTCGCTTCAAACATGTCGGCAGCGTTGTCTTCATCAGGCAAACCGCGCAATTTTCCTGCCGCATAACGATCTCCAAAAGCCGTGCCACCTTCAATTGTCAGCTGATAAAGTGAGAGGTGATCAATCGCCATCGACAGTGCCTGCTTCAATTCGGTCCGCCAACTTTCCAACGATTGATCCTGCCGCGCATAAATCAAATCGAAACTCACACGCTCAAACGTGGACCGCGCAATATCAAAAGCGGCAAGCGCTTCTTTGGCGGAATGCAAGCGCCCTAGCGCTTTCAAATCCGCGTCGTTTAACGCCTGTATCCCCATTGAAATGCGATTCACACCGGCCTGCCGGTAGCCCGCAAATCGGCCAGCTTCTACGGACGTCGGGTTTGCCTCTAGGGTAATTTCGATATCATTGGCCATACCCCAAGTCGCGCGGACCTTGGTCAGGATCGCGTCGACAATCTCTGGCTCCATCATGCTCGGCGTGCCGCCACCAAAGAACACGGACCGCAAAATTCGCCCTTGCGTTTCGGCCCCGACCCTCTCGATCTCACTCAGGTAGGCTTTCGCCCAAGCCTGTTGATCAATCTTTGCGGCAACATGAGAATTGAAATCGCAATAGGGACATTTGGCCTGACAAAATGGCCAGTGAATATAAAGCCCAAAGCCTGTGTTTTCCCAATCCTCAGGCAAAACAGCCTGCCACCAATTTTGCGAATGCATCAGCACGGTGGCTGATTTTGTTCTTCTCCCAACGGTCCATCTCACCAAAAGTCACATCATAACCCTTGGGTTGGAAAATCGGATCGTAGCCATGTCCTTGAGCGCCCCGCATTGGCCAAACGATTTCGCCTTCCATCACGCCGGGAAAAACCTCGTCGTGGCCGTCGGGCCATGCCAAAACAAGCGTGCAACAAAACCGCGCAGTCCGCGGAAACGGCGCATTCGCCGCCTCAAGCTCATTCCAACTCCGCGACATCGCCATGACGAAATCCCGCCCATTTGGCGTCTCGGCCCAATCAGCAGTATAAACTCCCGGCGCCCCGCCTAACCCATCAATCTCGATCCCGCTATCGTCAGCAAGAGCAGGCAATCCCGTCGCCTTCGCGGCAGCATGAGCCTTGATCCGCGCGTTCCCGACAAATGTGTTGTCGGTCTCGTCGGGTTCAGGCAACCCATGATCTTCGTTCGAGGTCAGCGTGATCCCAAACGGGCGCAGCAAATCCTGAATTTCTTCAAGCTTGCCTTTGTTATGCGTTGCCACAACGAGCTGTTGACCATCGAACTTGCGCATTAGGACACTGCCGCCAATTGCGCCGCAGTCAATTCCGCAACACCAGCTTCTGCCAGATCCAGCAACCCGTCCATCTGCGCGCGGGTGAAAATCGACCCCTCCGCAGACATCTGCACTTCAATCAGCTTACCCGCAGTCATGATAAAGTTGCCATCAACGCCCGCCTCGGAATCCTCTGGATAATCCAAATCCATCACCAATTGCCCCGCATAAATCCCGCAAGACACCGCAGCAACAGGGTCAATCAATGGATCAGATGTAATCAAACCCGCTTTCATCAGCTTGTTCACGGCCAATTTCAACGCAACCCAACCGCCAGTAATTGACGCACACCGCGTGCCGCCGTCGGCTTGAATAACATCGCAATCGACCACGATCTGACGCTCACCCAAGGCCACCCGATCAACGCCCGCACGCAAAGACCGACCAATCAAGCGCTGAATTTCCTGTGTGCGGCCCGACTGGCTCGTCTTCGCTTCACGGCGCATCCGCGTATTCGTCGCGCGGGGCAACATGCCATATTCCGCAGTCACCCAGCCAAGGCCAGAGCCCTTTAGAAACGAAGGTGGACGGTCTTCAATCGTGGCCGTGCACAAAACATGGGTATTCCCGCATTTGATCAGACAAGAGCCCTCAGCGTGCATCGTCACGTTGGTTTCAATCTCAATCTTACGCATTTCGTTAATCTGACGGCCGGATGGACGCATGGGGAAAACTCCTGTCACCAATGGTTGCGCGCATGGGATACGCCCCCCATGTCTAAAATCCAAGCCCGATTGACGCGCCCCCTGAGATAGCTTTAATACGGTCACCCACAAAGTAAGGTTTCAATGACCCAAACGCCTCCACAATACGCCGAAATGAACGAACGCTCCCGTGAGGTATTTCGGCGCGTGGTTGAGGGCTATCTTGAAACGGGCGCCCCTGTCGGGTCTCGCACCCTGACTAGAACGCTGACTGAACAAGTAAGCGCCGCGACAATTCGCAACGTCATGCAAGATCTTGAACACCTCGGCTTATTGGGAAGTCCACACACCAGCGCTGGCCGTGTTCCCACGCAAATGGGCCTCCGCATGTTCGTCGATGGTATCCTGGAGGTCGGCGACGTGAACGGTGAGGACCGCCAAACCATCGATCAGACCTTCGGTAACGCGCAACAAGATGTCACCACCCTACTCGACCGTGTCGGCTCTGCCCTTTCTGGTATGACCCGCGGAGCGAGCCTCGTTTTGACGCCAAAGCAGGAAGCGCCGATCAAGCACATCGACTTCGTTTCCCTCTCTCGCGAACGCGCGCTCGTCGTGCTGGTCTTTGCGGATGGTCGGGTAGAGAACCGCCTCTTCACGCCACCCACGGGTCAGACGCCGTCCTCCATGCGTGAGGCCGCGAATTTCCTTAATGCAATCGCCGAAGGACACACTCTTTCCGAAATGGGCGCTGTTATCAAACGCGAGATCACTGCCCGCAGGTCAGAAATCGACAGTCTCGCCGCCGAACTCGTCGAAAGCGGTTTCGCGACATGGGAGAACGAAGGCGAATCCACAGAGCGTCTGATCGTGCGCGGGCGCGGCAACTTGCTCTCCGAGAATGAAACCGAGGCCGACCTCGACCGCATCCGCACGCTCTTTGATGACCTTGAGCGCAAGCGCGATATCGCCCAATTCCTTGAATTAGCCGAGGGCGGCGACGGTGTGCGCATTTTTATTGGCTCAGAGAACAAACTTTTCTCACTTTCGGGTTCCTCTCTGGTCGTTTCTCCCTATATGAACGCCAACCAGAAGATCATTGGCGCCGTAGGCGTCATCGGGCCGACTCGCCTCAATTACGGGCGGATCGTGCCTATCGTGAATTACACCGCACAACTGGTGGGCAAGATGATTGCCGACCGTTCTTGAAGGACTAAAAGATGGCTAACGACGAACCGCAATCCTTGGATGACCTCGCGGCAGAAGGTGACATGCAGGACGATATGCTGGGCCGCATTGCCGACCTAGAGGCAGAGCGCGACGATTTCCGCGACAAATTTATGCGCGCCTTGGCTGATACCGAAAACACACGCAAACGCTCCGAGCGTGATCGCCGCGAGGCCGAAAACTATGGCGGCTCCAAGTTGGCGCGCGATATGTTGCCCGTCTACGACAACATGCGCCGTGCGCTTTTGTCCGTCCAAGAAGAAGACAAGGAATTGAACAAAGCGCTGCTCGAAGGTGTCGAGTTGACCATGCGCGAACTGATCTCTGTCTTCAAAAAGCATGGCATCGACCCAATTGTGCCAGAAGTCGGCGACAAGTTTGACCCGCAAGTGCACCAAGCAATGTTCGAAGCCCCTGTGCCTGGCACCAAGGCTGGCGAAATCATCCAAGTTGCCGCTGAAGGTTTCATGTTGCACGATCGCCTGCTGCGCCCCGCACAGGTTGGCGTGTCTTCAATGCCCGCGTCCTAATATGGCGGGTCGGATCACTTCGACCCTCCTCGTCACCGCGTTGTGGCTGGCCACCTCGATCATGCCAGCCACCGCGCAAACCTATCCAGACCGGCGCGACCCCTACGTCAACGACTACGCAGAGATTTTAACATCTGCACAAGAGCAAGAGATCGCAGCGAAACTCGCGGATCTGCGTCAAAACCGCGATATCGAAATGACAGTGCTCACCATCGAGCGCCGTGCCGACTACGGCCAAAACGTCACGAACGAGATCTTTGCTACCAACCTTTTTAACCGTTGGGCGCTTGGCGGCCGAAATCGCAACGACGGCATTCTATTTCTTGTTTCACGCCTCGACCGCGAAATGCGTATCGAAGTCGGAAGCGGCTACGGTGCCACCAAAGATGCGCCGCTGAAGAAAATTATTGATCGCGTCATCATTCCAGAATTTCGCCTGAACACCTATGATACGGGCATCATCAACGGTGTCGATCATACCATCCGCGAGATCGCCGGCGTCTGGCCTGACCAATACAACGCAAACATCGTCACCCGCAAATGGACCGACTTCCGCATTTGGGCCGGTGGTTTCATCTTTGTGCTCTTAGCGCCTATCGGGTGGTTCATCTACCGCGCCTATCACGCTACCCAACGCCGCCGCCCGCGCCGTTGCCCCATTGATGGTTCATCGATGCCGCGCGTATTGGATGAATACGAGCATAAGCACCTAACTGCGGGGCAAATTAAAGAGGAAGAACTCGCCTCCAGAGAATACGATGTCTGGATCTGCCGTGAATGTGACCACGTGACGATCCATGGGTTCCGCCGTTGGTTCAGCAAACAAAAACTTTGCAGAAAATGCGGTTATCACACTCTCGAAAGCTACAGCAGTGCTGTGACACAAAACCCAACGCGGCACAGCACGGGTGAGCGTCGCACGGATTTCAAATGCAATCACTGTGATGAGCATTACTCCGTCTTCAAAATCCTACCAATGATCTCGGACAGTGACTCCTATGGCGGAGGCTCCAGCGGCGGAGGTGGCGGAGGTAGCTCCAGCGGTGGCGGCGCATCAGGACGTTGGTAACCTACTCTCCCAACAAATCCCGTAATTCATAAATGAGCGCTAGCGCCTCTTTCGGCGTCAACTCATCAGGCAGAACGGTTTTCAAACGCCCCTCAACCTGCGACGTCTTGGCCTTCACGGGCGCAGGCGCGGCCATGGCCGAAAACAGCGGCAGATCGTCAACAATCGCCTTGCGCGCCGATCCCCCTTCCCGCTCTCCCTTCTCCAAGGCCTCCAGCACAACTTTCGCACGTTCCACGACAACCTGCGGCAAACCTGCCAGTCTTGCCACCTGCACCCCGTAACTGCGATCCGCCGTGCCTTTCTTGACTTCATGCAGGAATATCACGTCGCCTTCCCATTCCTTGACTGAAACCGTGGCGTTATCCACGCCATCCAGCTTGTTGGAAAGCTGCGACATCTCGTGGTAATGTGTGGCAAACAATGCGCGACATCGGTTCACATCGTGCAAATGTTCCAACGTCGCCCAAGCAATCGACAGGCCGTCATAGGTCGCCGTGCCGCGCCCGATCTCATCGAGGATCACCAAGGCCCGATCATCTGCTTGGTTCAAAATCGCCGCTGTTTCGACCATTTCAACCATAAACGTTGACCGCCCCTTCGCCAGATCGTCCGACGCCCCAACGCGACTAAAAATCTGACTGACAATTCCGATATGCGCCGACTTCGCGGGCACAAAGCCCCCCATCTGCGCCAAAATGGCAATCAGCGCATTCTGCCGCAAAAAGGTCGACTTACCAGCCATGTTCGGACCCGTCAGAAGCCAAATCGGCGTGCCGCTCAAATCACAATCATTGGCCACGAACGGCGTGCCAGACTTCTGCAAAGCGGCCTCTACCACGGGATGCCGTCCGCCCGAAATCTCAAACGCACGGCTCTCGTCGATCTGTGGCCGAGTCCAATTCTCCGTGGCGGCGAGATGCGCCAAACCAACGGCAACATCAAACTCCGCCAAGCCCCGCGCCAACGCGCCAATAGGTCCTGCTTGCTCAATAATCGCCGCAGTCAGGCTGGAATAGAGCCGCTTTTCAATCTCAAGCGCCCGACCACCCGCATTCAAAATCCGCGTTTCAATCTCCGACAATTCCACCGTCGTGAACCGCACTTGGTTCGCAGTCGTTTGCCTGTGAATGAACGTCTCGTTCAACGGTGGCGCGAGCATCTTCTCGGCATGCGTCGCCGTCGTCTCGATAAAATACCCCAGCACATTGTTGTGCTTGATCTTCAGCGCCGAAATCCCGGTCACATCAATAAATCCGGCCTGCATCGCCGCGATCACAGACCGACCCTCGTCCCGCAATTTGCGGGCCTCATCCAGCTCTGCATCAAAGCCAGCGGCAATAAACCCGCCATCACGCGCCAAGAGCGGTGGTTCAGCAACCAGAGCATTTTCCAGCAACGCCAAAAGTTCATCGTGACCATCCAACGCAGTCCGTGCGCCACTCAACTCACTTGGCAACTCCGCAGGCAGCATCCGTTGCAACGCTTCTGCCTGCCCCAACGTATTGCGGATCGCGGTCATATCGCGAGGGCCACCGCGATCCAACGCCAAACGCGACAGCGCCCGATCCAAATCATGCACACTGCGCAAACCGTCACGCAAATCCGCCGCCAAACGCGCATTCGCAACCAAATGCGCTATACTATCCTGCCGTTCAGCAATCACAGCCAACGTGCAAGACGGGCTCGACAAGCGCCGCTCCAACAATCGCGCCCCGCCAGCTGTCACAGTCCGATCAATCGCGGACAAAAGCGACCCTGCGCGGCCACCATCCGTTCCACGGACAAGCTCCAGCGACCGCCGCGTCGCCGCGTCGATCTGCATCGTGGTCGCTTGGCCTTCAATCACAGGCGGACGGACCAGCGGCAGGTTCCCTTTTTGCGTAATCTCGATGTATTCCGCCACCGCCGCCATCGCCGAAATCTGCGCACGATCAAAGCTGCCAAAGGCATCCAGTGACCCGACCTTAAACAAGGCAGTAAGCCGCCTTTCCCCCGCCGTGCTATCAAAAGCAGCCCCACCCAAAGTGGTCAAGGCAGCACCGGAATCAGACACTAACTCTGCGTAATCGCCCTCTGACCCATCAACGACGATTACCTCTTTGGGCGTCAATCGGGCCAGTTCAGGGCCCAATGTCACACGCGGGCAATTCATCACATGAAACGATCCTGTCGAAATGTCGATCCACGCCAGAGCCCCCTCACCACGCACATCGGCATATGCGGCCAAATAGTTATGACGACGGGCATCTAGGAGTGAATCTTCTGTCAGCGTTCCTGGCGTAACCAGCCGCACAACGTCGCGCCGCACGACCGATTTCGCGCCGCGCTTTTTCGCCTCTGCCGGGCTTTCCATCTGTTCACAAACCGCAACGTGAAACCCTTTGCGGATCAGCGTTAGAAAATACCCTTCGGCGGCATGATGCGGCACACCGCACATCGGAATATCTTCATCCAAATGCTTCCCGCGTTTCGTAAGCGCAATATCAAGCGCCGCACTTGCAGCAACGGCATCTTCAAAGAACATCTCATAGAAATCACCCATACGATAAAACAGCAGGGCGTCAGGATATCCGGCCTTGAGTTCAAGGTATTGCGCCATCATCGGCGTGGTAGTCGGTGTCGCGGTGCTCATGCATCCCCCAAGGATCAATCAGGGCGACACTACCTGCCCAATGTTAGCGACGAAAGTGCTAAAGTCAGGCGTTGCCCCGATCCGAATTTTCAACCAAGTTAGCCGAACGCAAAGGGAGAATGCACCATGTCGAAAACGAAACTAACCCGCGAAGACGCGCTCGCATTTCACATGGACCCAACACCGGGGAAATGGGAGGTCACCGCCACCGTTCCCATGACAACGCAGCGCGATTTGTCGCTCGCGTATTCCCCGGGGGGCGCCGTGCCCTGCGAGGATATCGCGGCCAATCCTGCGCTCGCCTACGACTATACCAACAAGGGAAACCTCGTTGCCGTGATTTCAAACGGCACGGCTGTCCTTGGCCTCGGTAATCTTGGCGCCCTCGCCTCCAAGCCTGTCATGGAAGGGAAATCTGTACTCTTCAAACGTTTCGCCGACGTGAACTCCATCGATATCGAGCTTGATACCGAAGACCCCGACGCCTTCTGCAATGCTGTGCGCCTCATGGGCCCGACCTTTGGCGGCATCAATCTCGAAGACATCAAAGCGCCCGAATGCTTCATCATCGAACAGCGTTTGAAAGAGGAAATGGATATCCCAGTTTTCCACGACGACCAACATGGGACTGCCGTGATTTGTGCCGCTGGCCTACTGAACGCGTTGGAAATCTCGGGCAAGAAAATCAACGAGGTCAAAATCGTCCTCAATGGCGCGGGTGCGGCTGGCATCGCTTGCCTTGAATTGCTGAAATCAATGGGTGCGACCCACGATAATTGTATCATGTGCGATACCAAAGGCGTGATTTACCAAGGTCGCACCGAAGGCATGAACCAATGGAAATCCGCCCATGCCGCCAACACCGAGGCCCGCTCCCTAGCAGAGGCGATGGAGGGCTGCGATGTGTTCTTGGGCGTTTCCGCCAAGGGTGCCGTGACCCAAGATATGGTGATGAGCATGGCCCCCAACGCTGTGATTTTCGCCATGGCAAACCCCGACCCCGAGATCACACCAGAAGAGGTGCACGCTGTGCGCGAAGATGTGATTGTCGCCACGGGCCGCTCCGATTATCCGAACCAAGTGAACAACGTGCTTGGCTTTCCCTACCTTTTCCGTGGTGCACTCGACATCCATGCACGCGCAATCAACGACGAAATGAAAATTGCCTGCGCAAAAGCGCTCGCGGCTTTGGCGCGCGAAGACGTGCCAGACGAGGTCGCAATGGCCTATGGCAAAAAGCTGTCGTTTGGTCGTGACTACATCATCCCAACCCCATTCGATCCGCGTTTGATCCACCGCATCCCGACGGCCGTGGCTCAGGCCGGCATGGACACAGGCGTCGCACGTCGCCCCATCATCGACATGGAAGGTTATGAAAACACGCTGAAATCTCGGATGGATCCAACGCAATCCATCCTACGTAGCCTCAACGCGCGCGCCCGTTCCGCCCAATCCACGGTCATCTTCGCCGAGGGCGACGATATCCGTGTTCTGCGCGCTGCCGTTCTTTATCAGCGTTCTGGTTTGGGCAAGGCTCTCGTTGTTGGTCGTGAAAAAGACGTGGCTGAAAAGCTCACAGCAGAAGGCCTCGCCGACGCCATTGGCGAGCTTGAAATTGTCAACGCCGCCAACACACCGCATTTGGAAACCTACCGCGACTTCCTATACGAACGCTTGCAACGCAAAGGCATGGATCGCCACGACGTTCATCGCCTCGCCTCTCGCGACCGCCATGTATTCGCGTCATTAATGCTGGCACACGGCCACGCTGACGGTATGGTCACGGGGGCCACGCGTAAGTCGGCGCATGTGTTGGAGCTCATCAATCACGTCTTTGATGCGCAACCACACGACGGCGCGGTTGGCGTTACGGCTCTCCTTCATAAAGGGCGGATTGTTCTCATCACCGACACCCTTGTGCATGAATGGCCCGACCAAAACGATCTCGCGGATATTGCAGAACGCGCCGCCGACGTCGCCCGCGATTTTGGGTTAGAGCCACGCGTCGCCTTCGTCTCCTTCTCGACCTTCGGATACCCTATCTCCGAACGCGCCGAGAAAATGCATCGCGCCCCAACCGTCCTCGACGAGCGCGGCGTCGCCTTCGAATACGAAGGCGAAATGGCCGTCGATGTCGCCCTCAACATGACCGCGATGGAGCACTACCCATTCTCGCGGCTCACAGGTCCAGCCAACATCCTTGTGGTGCCTGCCCGCCATTCCGCCTCGATCTCCGTGAAGCTGATGCAGGAAATGGCAGGTGCCACAGTGATCGGTCCGATCCTCGCAGGCGTCGGCAAACCCGTTCAAATCTGCTCTACGGGTTCCACCGTGAACGATATTCTTAACATGGCGGTCATAGCCGCCTGTAAGGTTGGTCAATAATGGCAATCTGGAATCTTGGCTCTATTAACGCCGACCTTGTCTACACCGTTCCGCATATCCCCGCCCCCGGCGAGACGCTTTCGTCAACCGATCGCGCGACGTATATGGGCGGTAAGGGAGCGAACATGTCTGTCGCGATTGCGCGCGCGGGTAGTCGGATTAACCATATCGGCGCACTCGGGCCAGATGGCGATTGGGCTGCGCAACGGCTCTTGGAATATGGCGTTGATACGCGGCATATCGCACAGGTCGAAATACCCACAGGGCACGCGATCATCATGGTAGACGCGCACGGGGAAAATGCGATCCTCTTGCACGCTGGCAGTAACGGCGAAATCCCGCAAACCGCCCTACAAACCGCCTTGTCCGAGGCGCAAACAGGTGATTGGTTTGTTACGCAAAACGAAACCAACCTGCAACGCACGGGCGCATCACTCGCCAAGAAAATGGGCCTCAAGGTCGCCTATGCCGCCGCCCCCTTCTCTGCCGAGCGCGTGCAAGCCGTTCTTGAACACCTCGACTTCCTGATCCTGAACGAGGTCGAAGCGGCTCAACTGACAGAGGCGACTGGCAAAACACCTGATGCGCTCGGCGTCCGCGATGTCGTCGTGACGCTTGGTAGCGACGGCGCTGATTGGTTTGGCCCGAAGGGCAAGCAGCATTTCGACGCGATCCCCGTCACCCCTATCGACACGACTGGCGCGGGCGATACCTTCACTGGCTATCTACTTGCAGGTCTCGATCAAGGGATGCCAATGGCACAAGCGATCCAATTGGCGACGAAAGCGGGGGCGCTGATGGTCACTCGCAAAGGCACCGCCGATGTGATTCCTGATCTGTCAGAAGTCCGCGCCTTTAATGGTTAACAAACGGCGCCGCTGAACCCCAAAGCTGCTTCACGCGCGCGTCGCGCCCGCATCCTTCGCGGTAAAACTTATATGCATCCGCTTGGGTCTTCACGCCGCCGCGGGTAACCACGCGATTGGTCCCAAGGTAGTAGTCCTGATGATAGTCCTCAGCCGGATAAAATGTAGCAGCAGACAAAATCGGTGTCACAATTGTCCGGCCTAAGTCACGCTGGGCGGCGGCCAAGGCGGCCTGAGCTGTGGCCTGTTCCCCTGCATTAGACACGAAAACAGCCGTCCGATAGGTATCGCCACGATCGCAAAACTGCCCACCTGCATCCGTTGGGTCAACCGAACGGAAGAACGCATTCAACAACTGCGCATAGCTCACAACATCGGCATCATAGGTAATTTCAACCGCTTCATAATGACCCGTGCCCTTGAGCGTCTTATAGGTCGGGTTCGCCGTCGTGCCGCCCGTATATCCCGAAACAACCCCGGAAACCCCGTTAACACTTTCAAAGTCGCTTTCAACGCACCAAAAGCACCCACCCGCAACGACAGCCGTCTGAATATCGCGGGCTTCTGCCGCTGTGCCCTGCAACATCGCGCCTGCGCCGATCAAAAAGGCAAGCACGGCGGTTTTGGCGGTTTGGATCGAATTGGTCATGTCTATCTCCTGTTTGAAACCACCCTCACCTCTTCGGTCGCATCGCGCAATTCACGGCGCGGTGAGTTCACGCGCTCTTTACCTCTTGGAACATTTGAAACGGTGACTTAGCCTGAGCAAAACGGGGACCAAAATGACCGAACACGTCACAACACACCAAGCCGAAGAAGACACACGAAACGCCGAAATACTGATCTATGTTGACGGTAGAATTGTCCCCAAAAAGGAAGCTGTCGTTAGCGTTTATGACAGTGGCTTTATGCTCGGTGATGGCGTCTGGGAGGGATTGCGCCTTCACGACAATAAATGGACCTTCCTTGATGAGCATATGGACAGGCTTTTCGAGGCCGCCAAAGCGATTGACCTCGACATCGGTATGGATCGAAATGGCGTCATTCGGGCCTTGTTAGATACTCAAAAGGCCAATGGCATGACCGATAATGCCCATGCGCGTTTGATGATCACACGCGGCGTTAAAGTGCTTCCATTTCAGCACCCGTCGCTGTCGCAATCGGGGCCGACGATGGTGATTATCATGGAACACTCACGGCCCAAATTGCCGCGCCCGATCACGCTTGCCACCGTCCCGCATCAACGCGGCCTGCCGATGACCCAAGACCCGAAGCTCAATAGCCATTCGAAGCTCAATTGCATCCTCGCCTGCATCGCTGCGCAAAAGGCAGGTGCCGACGAAGCGCTCATGCTTGACGTGCATGGTTTTGTGAACACAACGAACGCCTGTAACTTTTTCATCGTGCGGAAGGGTGCCGTTTGGACCAGCACGGGCGATTATTGCATGAATGGCATAACGCGCCAGAAGGTCATCGAACTCTGCCGTGCCAATGACATTCCTGTTTTCGAGAGAAACTTTAGCCTTGTTGATACCTACGGCGCGGATGAGGCATTTCTTACGGGAACTTTCGGCGCGCAAACACCTGTCGGCTCCATCGACGGGCGCGTTATCGGCACAGGCGAACTCGGCCCGATGACCAAGCGCCTTCGCCAACTTTACGCCGACTTGGTGCACGCTTAGTGCACGCGCGGTGCATGTTTAAAACAGGGGAAATTGATGCGAATTGCGATGTGGTCCGGCCCGAGAAATCTCTCAACAGCGATGATGTATGCCTTCGGAAGCCGCTCTGATTTCGCCGTTTGGGATGAACCGTTTTACGCGCCCTACCTCGCGAAAACGGGTTTTGATCACCCGATGGCCGCCGAGATTATCGCAACGCACGAGAGCGATCCTGCAAAGGTTGCGGCCCGCTGTTTAGACACTATTCCAGCCCAAAAGACGCATTTTTATATGAAGCACATGCCGCATCATATGATCGACGGCTTCCCAACCGGGTGGGCAAAAGACTGCATCAATATACACCTGATCCGCCACCCTGCCCGCGTGATCGCGAGCTATGGCGTTAAGCGGGCAGATATCACCGACGACGACATTGGTTTCAGGCAGCAGGCCGCGCTTTTCGATCAAATCGGTGGCATCGTCATCGACAGCGCAGATATCCGCCAAGACCCTGAAAACATGTTGAAAAAGCTTTGCGCTGCGATTGATTTGCCATTCGATCCGGCGATGCTTTCGTGGCCAGCGGGGCCTCGCAAAGACGACGGTATTTGGGCCGCACATTGGTACAATGCGGTGCATAAATCGACGGGTTTTGCGGGGGCTGAGGGTGCTTTGCCTGTCCTATCGGGACGCGACATTAACCTTATGGAAAATGCGCTGCCATATTACGAGAAAATGGCAGCGCATAAGATTTAGGATTTGGTGCGACGATTGCGTGCCGCAAGCAGCTTCAACCGCAATGCGTTCAACTGGATAAAGCCCTGCGCGTCCGTCTGGTCGTATGCGCCGGCATCTTCCTCAAACGTCACATGTGCTTCGGAATAAAGGCTGTTTTCGGACCAACGCGCCACCGTGCTTGCGGACCCTTTGTAAAGTTTTACGCGCACTGTGCCGCTAACGTGCTCTTGTGATTTGTCGATCAAGGCTTGCAACATTTCACGCTCTGGCGAGAACCAGAAACCGTTGTAAATCAACTCTGCGTATTTCGGCATAATGCTGTCCTTGAGGTGCCCAGCGCCTGAATCGAGCGTGATTTGCTCGATGCCGCGGTGTGCTTCCAATAGGATCGTGCCGCCTGGGGTCTCGTAAACACCGCGGGATTTCATGCCAACAAAACGGTTCTCAACAAGGTCCAAACGACCAACGCCATGCTTGCCGCCAAGTTCGTTCAGCTTGGTCAGGATTGTCGCAGGAGACATCATTTCGCCATTGATAGACACTGCATCGCCGCGCTCGAAGCCGATCTCGACCATCTCTGGCGTGTTCGGCGCATCTTCTGGGGAAACGGTGCGCTGGTAGACGTAATCTGGTGCTTCCTGTGCAGGATCTTCTAGAACCTTGCCTTCAGAAGAGGTGTGAAGCAGGTTCGCATCGACCGAGAAAGGCGCATCGCCGCGTTTGTCTTTCGCGACGGGAATCTGGTTCTTTTCAGCGAATTCGAGCAAGCGTGTGCGGCTTGTCAGATCCCACTCACGCCAAGGCGCGATGACTTTGATCTCTGGGTTCAGCGCATAAGCGGCAAGCTCAAATCGAACCTGATCGTTCCCCTTACCTGTCGCACCGTGGGAAACCGCATCAGCACCTTCAAGCGCTGCGATCTCGACCAGACGCTTGGAAATAAGCGGACGGGCGATGGATGTGCCGAGAAGGTAAAGCCCCTCGTAGAGCGCATTGGCGCGGAACATCGGGAAGACGAAATCCCGCACGAACTCTTCGCGCAGGTCTTCGATATAAATGGACGATGCGCCCATCATTTCGGCCTTTTTGCGCGCTGGTTCCAGTTCTTCACCTTGGCCCAAATCGGCAGTGAATGTGACGACTTCACAACCATATTCGGTTTGCAGCCATTTGAGGATGATCGAGGTATCCAGACCACCAGAATATGCGAGAACAACTTTTTTCGGAGCAGTCATGAGGTATAGCCCTTGATTGATGTGGTATTTGGATCGCGCGATACCTGTTTTTGTGGGGTCGCGCAAGGTTGGCCCGTTGACCTAGATCGTCGGCGATGCAACCAAGGGGGGATGATTAACCTAAGGTGAGATTAATAATGGCTTGGCAACTTGTGCGGCATGCATTCGTAATGATTTTTAGTAATTTGGGGCAGGCGCTAAAGGTGTCGGTCATTCCCTACGCGCTCCTAATCGCGGCATGGGTATTTTTCTTCGTCTCGTCAGGTATTCCAATGTCCGCTGATCCTGAAGTCATGGGTGCGTCGGCGGGTGCGTTCGGGATCGTTGCCTTCCTGCTATTCTTGGCGCTTATCGTTTTTAGTGTGTTTGTATTCGGTTGGGTCGCAGTATCTTGGCACCGCTTCATTTTGCGCGAAGAATATACGGCACTTATCCCTGCAGTGAACGACCGCCCGATTTGGCCTTATGCAGGTCGGAGTCTGTGGATCGGCCTGATCATTACATTGATTGCAGTTCCTGTTTTCATGGTGGTCGGTTTCATCGCGGCGCCATTTGCCAGTGTCTCGCTCATTGTGCCCGCACTTGCGATGTTGGCTGGTATTACGGTTCTCGCTTACCTTTGGATGCGCTGGGCCGTTGCGTTGCCATCCATCGCTATTGGTGAACCGATGAAGGGGTCAGAAGCTTGGGCTGCAACCGCGCCTTACTCCAAAACGATCTTAATGGTCGTTTTGATCCTTATGGCGATCAACGTTATCCCTGCGATCCTGCTTGAAGGTGTTTACGCTGCGGCACCAATCGTTGGCTTTGTTGTCGATGTTGCGATGCAGTGGATCACCGTCATGCTTGGTCTGTCGGTCTTGACGACCCTTTATGGTCACATCATCGAAAAGCGTCCGCTCGTCGGTTAAAACGTCAGGTTGGCGACAAAGGCGGCGTCGCCGTCGTTCGCCAGCTCTTGAATCGCATCGCTTACATCCATCCAAACCGCTTCATGGCCTTCCTCTGTGGGGAGGCCATGTTTGCGAACAGGGATCGCCGTATAGACATGACATAGCTTTTCCGCGTGAATGCCGTATTCTGGCATCCAGACAAATCGGCGAAACGCACCGAGGCGGCGCGGTTTTGCAATGCGCCAGCCGGTTTCTTCAAATACTTCACGGTGAAGCGCTTGGATCGGGCTTTCGCCCGCATCAATCCCACCACCGGGCAGTTGGAATTCATAGTGCGGGGCGGACTGATAGGTCAGTAAAAGCTGCCCCATATTTGGCAAAATGGCGTAAACTCCAGCCCGCATTTTATAGCGTTCATTTGCTTTTGGCGTATTTCCGTACCGTTTGATCATTGTCTCACCCCTTGGACCTTGGCTTGTCCTACCTATATAGTCGGGGTATGCCAATTCCGCACATGTTAGGAAAGCCCATGACGACAAGCAAAATTGCTTGGGACGACACCGTCCTGCCATTTCAACTCGACGCCTCCGATATTCGCGGACGCGTGGCCCGTTTGGACGGCACCTTGGAAGAGGTGTTGCGTCAGCACGACTACCCGCCTGCGATTGAGGGTCTGATCGCCGAGATGTGCTTGCTGACCGCTATGATTGGCCAGTCGATGAAGCTGCGTTGGAAGCTGTCGCTGCAAGTGCGCGGCGATGGTCCGATCCGTTTTATCGCCACCGATTATTATGGCCCGACCGATGATGGTGCGCCCGCCCGTATTCGTGCCTATGCCAGCTATGATGAAGAGACGATCAACCTTGATGCGATTCCTTTTAGCCAGATTGGCAAAGGGTATTTTGCGATACTGATTGATCAGGGCCCAGATATGACGCCGTATCAAGGTGTGACGCCGCTTGCGGGAGCGTCACTTTCCAAATGCGCCGAGACTTATTTTGCCCAGTCCGAGCAGATTCCAACCCGTTTTGAGCTGACCTTCGGTCGGTCCCAAATTCGCGGCGAGGAAGAGTTTTGGCGCGCTGGTGGCGTGTTGCTTCAGCACATGCCAAAAGCGTCGCCTGATCTGAAGGGGGACGGCGGGTCCGGCGAGGATGGTCTGTTGCTGCCAGAGGATATTCTGGACGAGGTCGAGGGTGAAAACTGGACCCGTGCGAACGCGCTGCTTGATACGGTTGATGATCTCGAATTGATTGGCCCATCCATAACGCCAAGCGAACTTTTGGTGCGTCTGTTCCACGAAGAACAGCCGCGTATTTACGAGGCCCAGCCTGTGAAATTCGGCTGCACCTGCTCTGCTGACCGTGTGAAGCAATCCCTGTCGATCTATTCGGCCAAGGATATCGGCCATATGGTCACGCCCGAGGGCGCCGTAACCGCCGACTGCCAGTTCTGCGGTTCTCACTATGTTTTCGCACCCGAGACGCTTGGGTTCGAGGCGAAAAGTGACGAGGCCTGAGCTTCGCCAGATGCTCCTAGATGCGCTGTCCAGTGAGGGCGGCGCATCCTCTGACTTTGATCTCAACAAAGATGTGGTTTTGCCAGCGGGTCGGAAATTAACGCCCGCCGCTGTGCTGGTCGCAGTGCGGGCCGAGACTCAAACCGTGATCCTTACAAAGCGGTCTGCGCGGTTGAAACATCACCCGGGACAGATTGCATTTGCAGGGGGGAAGCAAGACCCGACAGATGCCGACCCAACTTCTGCCGCATTGCGCGAGGCGTATGAGGAAATCGGGCTTGATCCGTCGCTGGTTGATGTCGTCGGCACATTGCCCGCCCATGAAACCGTGACGGGTTATGCAGTGACGCCTGTGATTGCCTTGATTGATGGGCCATTTGTGGCGATTCCGGAGGAAGGCGAAGTTAGTGAAGTGTTTGAGGTGCCACTTGCGCATCTCATGACGCCTGCAAAATTCCAAATTGAGGGCCGGATTTGGCAGGGCAAAATTCGCCGCTATTACACGGTCCCATTCGGGCCGTATTACATCTGGGGCGCAACAGCCCGCATTCTGCGCGGTCTTGCGGAGCGGATGCAATGACGCAGATTAAAGCGGATTGGCTGAACGGTCCTGCGCAGCGAGTGTGCGCTATGTTGGCCGACGCAGGTCATCAGGCATGGTTCGTGGGCGGCTGTGTGCGCAATGCACTCATTGGTGCGCCAGTTTCAGATCTCGACATTAGCACCGATGCGCGGCCGGAAACCGTTATGCAGCTCGCTAATGCGCAGGCCTTGCGAGTGATCCCGACAGGCGTTGAGCATGGTACAGTGACCGTTGTCGCGGGAGGCGTTCCGTTTGAAATCACCACCTTCCGTCGCGATGTGGCGACCGATGGCAGGCGTGCCGTTGTCGCCTTTGCCGACACGATAGAAGAAGACGCGCGCCGCCGTGATTTCACGATGAACTCGCTTTACTGTAATATTGATGGCGTGGTTGCTGACCCGCTTGGCGGTCTGCCTGATCTTGAGGCGCGGCATGTGCGGTTTATTGACGACGCGGACAAGCGGATCAAAGAAGACTACTTACGCATCCTGCGATTCTTCAGATTTCATGCGTGGTATGGCGACGTTGACGGTGGAATAGACGCTGATGGGCTAGCCGCTTGCGCCGAGAATATCGACGGTCTTGCAGGGCTTTCGAAAGAGCGCGTGACCTCGGAAATGCTCAAGCTTCTGAGTGCCCCCGACCCCGCGCCCGCCGTTGCGTCGATGGGTGCTGCAGGTGTTTTGGGTCAAATCCTTGCAGGTGCTGCGCCGCATTTATTGGCGGTGCTCGTGCATGTCGAAGGGCATGCGGGCCTTGCCCCCGATCCGATCCGTCGCTTGGTGGTGCTTGGCGGGATGCGAGATAGTTTGCGTCTGACGAATGCACAGGAGAAGCGGATAGAGTTGCTTACAAATGACATGGATTTGCCCGCGCTCGCGTTTGAGCACGGCGCAGAAATTGCAGTTGATCGTGCCGCGATTGAGGCAGCAAGTTTGGGGCAAGAGATTGCACCTGAAGTGCTGACACAGATTTCCTTTGCTGCAAGGCAAACTTTCCCGATTTCCGCCGCTGATTTGATGCCAAGGTTGCAAGGTGCCGCCCTTGGCAAAGCTTTGAAAAAGGCGAAAGCCGACTGGATCGCATCAGGCTTTCAACTCACCAAGGCTGACCTTCTTGGCTGACCTCATTCCGCTTTTTGGCTTCGTATTCTTCGGCCTGTTTTCCCCAGGCCCAAACGTGATCTTGCTCACAACCAGCGGCGCGCGGTTCGGGTTTCGTCCGACTTTGCCGCATATCTTTGGTGTGGCCCTTGGCGTTGGGATTATCGCGGGGATCGTGGGGTTGGGGTTGGGCGCCATATTGGCTGCGTTCCCATCGCTCACAATTGCACTCAAACTCGTCGCTTGCGGCTGGATCCTTTGGATGGCTTACAATCTGTGGCGAGCCGATCCAGCGAAGCGCAAGACGGGCAAAGATCGCCCGTTCACCTTTGTCGAGGCAATCCTATTCCAATGGGTGAACCCGAAAATCTGGGCGGTGACACTCAGCGCAACGGCCTATGTCGCGGCCTTTTCCCCGATTAGCCAAGCGACACATTTGGCCGTCACTTTCTCAACCATTAACCTAGGGGTTTGCTTGTTCTGGACGTGGGCGGGCACCTTGCTTTCGCTGCTCCTCAACAACCCAAGCGCTTGGCGCATCTTCATGCGGATCATGGCTGTCGCACTCGCAGGTTTCTCAATGGCGGTTTTCCTCTAGCTCTTTCCGCGCTATGTGTTGAGGGTTGCTAACAAAGGCAGTCTGACGTGTTTCGCTATTTTGAAAATCTCGTCGATCCCTATATCGCGTATCAGGAGACCGACCACCCGCCGCAGCGGCTTTTGCCGTTTTTGCGCGAATACGCACGGCCGTTCAAAAAGGTGTTTTGGGTGACGGGCGCTGCCTCTGTTGTCATCGCGGCAATGGAGGTTTGGCTCATCTATTATATCGGCCGCATGATCGATATTTTGGGGACAGGTACAGCAGCGGAAGTGTGGGAGGCGAGCGGGCTTGAGTTCATTCTTGTCGCAGTCTTTATCCTGACGTTGCGCCCCGCTTTGCACATTTTCCAAGTTGCGCTGTTGAACAACGCGATTTTGCCCAACTTTGGCACGCTCGTGCGTTGGCGGGCGCATAAACATGTTTTGCGGCAATCCGTTGGTTGGTTCGAGGATGATTTCGCGGGGCGTATTGCGAACCGGATCATGCAAACGCCACCAGCTGCGGGTGAGGTCGTGTTTCAGCTATTTGATGCGATCACCTTTGCGATGGCTTACCTTGTGGGCGCCGCGTTCTTGCTCGGCGAGGCGGACATGCGCTTGATCATCCCGATGATGTTCTGGCTAATTCCCTATCTGTTTTTGCTGCGCTGGGTCGTGAAGCGGATCGGCCCCGCGTCAGAGGCGGCATCGAATGCGCGGAGTGCGGTGACGGGTCGCGTCGTCGATACTTACACGAACATTCATTCGGTCAAGATGTTCGCCCATCACGAGCATGAGTTGGATTATGCGAAGGAGGCGATAGACGAGACACGCCGCACGTTCCAAATCGAGATGCGCTATTACACGATCATGGATGTCGCCCTGATGGTCTTAAACGGGTTCTTGATGGTGGGAGTCACGGGTTGGGCGATAAAGCTCTGGATGGATGGCACGGCGTCTGTCGGTGTGGTTGCTGCGGCGAGCATGCTTGCGCTCCGACTTAATGCGATGTCGGGCTGGATCATGTGGGCATTCACCAATTTCTTCCGCGAGCTTGGCGTTGTGGCCGAAGGAATGAAAACGATTGCGCAGCCGATTACGCTCTTGGATGGCGGCGAAGCGAAGCCTTTGAAGGTGACCAATGGCGTCGTCGAAATTCGCGACCTGTCGCATCACTATGGCAAGGGCGCGGGCGGTTTGGATCATATCGATTTCACGATTAAGGCGGGGCAGAAAGTCGGTCTTGTCGGGCAATCTGGTGCCGGAAAATCAACCCTCGTAAAGCTGCTTTTGCGTTTTTACGATGCCGAGATGGGCAACATTGTGATCGACGGTCAATCGATCAATAGTGTGACCCAAGACAGTCTCCTCAGCGCGATTGGTATGGTGCAGCAGGACTCAGCGCTGCTGCATCGCTCGGTCCGAGAGAACATCCTTTACGGCAAGCCAACCGCCAGTATCGACGAGGTGATAGCTGCCGCCAAGAAGGCGGAAGCGCATGATTTCATTCTTGAGCTACAGGATGCCGAAGGGAACAAAGGTTACGATGCCCGCGTTGGTGAACGTGGCGTGAAACTTTCAGGTGGTCAAAGACAGCGGATTGCCTTGGCCCGCGTGATCCTGAAAGATGCACCGATTTTGCTGTTGGACGAGGCGACAAGTGCGCTTGATTCCGAGGTCGAGGCCGCGATCCAAGAGACGCTCTCGACCATGATGGAAGGCAAAACCGTCATCGCAATTGCACACCGATTGTCGACGATTGCGGCAATGGATCGGATCGTCGTTATGGAAAACGGACGGATTATCGAAGACGGAACGCATGATGCGCTACTCGCGCAAAATGGGAAATATGCAAAACTCTGGACACGGCAGTCTGGTGGATTTTTAGGACAAGAAGCGTGAATTTATCAAAACTGATCGACCCTTTCGCAGCTTCTGACGGGCCGCCTCCAAACAGACTTCTGCCGTTCATGCGCTGGGCGTTCGACGGCAGCTTTCGGTATATGGCCGTCGGAAGTGTGATTTCTGTTATGGCTGGCGCGTTGGAAGTTTTATCAGCGTTGATCCTTGGACTGGTGATCGATGCCGCGCTTGGCTCCACGCAAGCCGAATTTTTTAATGGCAATTTGCCGCTATTGCTAGGGGTGACTGCGTTCTTCATCATATTGCGCCCCGTCATCATGGGTGCGTCTGGCGTGATGCAATCGGTGGTCTTGGCGCCTGCAATCATGAACCTCGTTTACTCGCGCTTACACCGTCATACGCTTGGCCAATCGGTGCAATTCTTCGACGATGATTTCGCAGGGCGGATTGCGCAAAAGCAGGGGCAGGCGGCGCGTGCTGCGACTGATTTGGTGATCGAGACGATCCACACGGTGATTTTTGCTGCCGCATCATTGATAGGTTCCATCATTTTGATGTTCACGATTGATGGGCGCACGGCGCTTTTGCTAGCCCTTTGGGTGGCCGCATATATCGCGATGATCCGCTACTTTATGCCCCGTGTGCGGGCCGCGTCGAAAAAGCGGGCCTCCAGCCGTGCGATGGTGACGGGGCAGGTGGTCGATACGGTCACGAATATCAAAACGGTCAAGCTGTTTGCGCATGACCAATTCGAAGATCGCGCCGCGATTGATGCCATGGAAACCATGCGCGAGGCTTCGGTTACCTTTGGGTGGTTGTCAGCTGGATTCAGGTTTAGCCTGATGACCCTCGCGGGGATTTTGCCACTGATTATCGTTGGCGCGACACTCTATTTCTGGACGCAAGACGCGGCCAGTGCTGGCGATATTGCGGTCGCCGGATCAATTGGCTTGCGTCTCGCGCAGATGACAGGGTGGGTCAGTTTCACGCTTTTGGGCATGTATGCCAATGTGGGCGAGGTCGAGGACGCAATCCGCACGCTTAGCCCTGCGCATACGCTGGTGGATGCGGCAGATGCAAACGAACTGATCGTGACCGATGCCGAGATTAGATTTGAAGACGTCAGCTTTCGTTACGGCGGCGGACAGGGGGGCCTGAATGGCGTGAGCCTGACTGTTCATTCGGGTGAGAAACTGGGGATCGTAGGTGCCTCTGGTGCAGGGAAATCGACGCTCGTTTCGTTGCTTTTGCGGATTTACGATACTGAGGGTGGCGCGATTACAATAGATGGGCAGGATTTGCGCGGGGTGACTCAGGAAAGTCTGCGTCGCCAAATCGGCATGGTCACGCAGGAAACGGCGATGTTTAACCGATCTGCCCGCGACAACATTTCTTATGGTAATCCAGAGGCCACACAAGACGAGATTGACCTCGCCGCGGATCAGGCAGAGGCGCTGTCCTTCATTGGCGAGTTGCGCGATAACGGCGGGCGTATTGGTTACGATGCGCATCTTGGCGAACGCGGTGTGAAGCTTTCTGGCGGACAGCGTCAGCGGATTGCTATTGCGCGCGCGATTCTCAAGAACGCGCCGATTTTGGTTCTTGATGAGGCGACAAGTGCGCTCGATTCGGAGGTCGAGGCGTCGATTCAAACTGCTCTGGAAACCGTGATGGAGGGCAAGACCGTTATTGCAATTGCGCACCGCCTTTCAACGCTTGCACGTATGGATCGGATCATTGTGCTTGACGGCGGGCGCATCAAGGAACAGGGAACGCACGCTGAACTGTTGGACCAAAAGGGGCTTTACGCCCGTTTTTGGGATCGACAGTCTGGCGGATTTATCAATGTACAAGACGCGGCGGAATAAAACATGGCGATGATCGAAGGACTGACCCACCTTGGCTTGGGTAAGGTAGACGACGGGCGCACATTGCTGCCGCGCGTTTTGCCCGGTGAAGAAGTGGCTGTGGCCCAAGACGGGACCGTGCGGATTATCACGCCCTCGGCGGATCGTGTGGCCCCACCTTGCAAACATTTCAAAACCTGTGGCGGTTGCGCGATGCAACATGCCAATGATGCCTTTGTCGCCAATTGGAAGCTGGAGATCGTGCAGCGCGCCTTGGCTGCCCAGCGCATTGAGACTGTTTACCGTGACGTGCTGACGTCGCCCGCAAATTCGCGTCGTCGTGCGAAGCTTGCAGGCAAGCGGACCAAAAGCGGTGCTATGCTTGGCTTTCACGCCAAGGGTACGAATACGCTGATCCCTGTGCCTGAATGCAAGCTTTTGACGCCCGGCTTGATGTCGCAATTCCCAATGCTTGAGGAGTTGGTGGTCGTTGCCGCATCGCGTAAGGCCGAGATAGCCTTGACTGTGACCGAAACCGCCGTTGGTTTGGATATCGTTGTGGATACCGAAAAGCCGCTAACGCCTGAATTGCGAACGGAACTCGCTGTTTTCGCGCAAACCCACGCAATTGCGCGGTTGGTTTGGGTGGACGAGCCTGTCGTGACAATGCAGCCACCTGTTCAGTATTTTGGCGGCACGGCTGTCATTCCACCAGCGGGTGCCTTTCTTCAGGCCACTAAGCATGGCGAAGAATCCCTCCTTGGTGCGGTTCAGGAAATCACGGCAAATGCCGACCGTATCGTTGATTTGTTCGCGGGGTCAGGGACGTTTACGTTACCTCTTTCAGCGCGCGCAGAAGTGCATGCCGTTGAAGGCGAAGTTGAGATGATCAAAGCCCTTGATCGCGGTTGGCGCGAAGGTAAAGGGCTCAAACGGGTCACATCCGAGACGCGTGATTTGTTCCGCCGCCCTCTGGAGCCTGATGAACTGCGCAAATTCAATGCTGCTGTCATTGATCCGCCACGTGCAGGGGCGGAGGCGCAGATTGCGACGCTCGCAGACTCCGAAATCAACGTGATTGCGATGGTATCTTGTAACCCCGTCACCTTCGCGCGCGATGCGGTGACGCTGCAAAAAGCGGGCTTTACGCTCAACTGGGTACAGGTTGTGGATCAGTTCCGCTGGTCCGCGCATGTTGAAGTCGTCGGCAGCTTCACGCGAAAGTAATTGGTTTTGGTAAATTCGCTTCACTAAACATTAGGCAATCGATTAATAAGAAACAAAACGGCAAAGACCGAGGGCAGTAAATGAATATCAGTAGACGTTTGATGATGGTTGGCGCTGCCCTAGGGCTCGCTGGCTGTGCCACGAAGATTAAGTCTTATAATGGTCCTGAAGTGACCCGCATCCAGATTTTCAAAGGGGCGCGGGTCATGCAATTGATCCACCATAAAGCCGTTTTAAAGGCTTACAAATTTGAACTCGGGTTTGCGCCAACTGGGCATAAACAGATTGAGGGCGACGGCCGCACGCCTGAGGGTGCATACCGGATCAACCGTCGCAACCCGAACAGCCGTTATCACCTGTCATTGGGTATTTCTTATCCGAATATCAACGATATCAACCATGCGCGGTCGCTTGGTAAATCACCTGGCGGAGATATCTTTATCCACGGGACTCCCTCCAGTTATATCGGAAAGAATGATTGGACGTGGGGTTGTATCGCCGTGACCGACGCAGAGATCGAAGAGATCTACGCGATGGTCAACGACGGTACATTGATTCAAATTTACGCTTAGTTTGTGATCGCTGGGATCGATCCTTGGAACGCAGACGTCATCGGCTGCGCGAAGGACGGATCGGTCCCCATGTTGAGCGTCCACCAAATTTTGCCTGCTGGCTCTTGGAACCAAGCAAAGCCCATACGGCGTGCATTTGAATCAAGGATTACGCTGCGCGTGTCAGGCTGATTCATCCAAGCAGCAAGCGTTTCAAGCTCTGTTTCATAGGATTCAGAGATGTTTTCACCGACAATTTGACCACGGAAGCCAACGCGCTGGGCGCGATCCAAGGGAGACGAGCCGTCCGACCCAAACAACCACGGGCGGTTTTGCACCGACATGTCGCGTGAATGAGTCGCTGCGGCAGCGTTCAACTGACCATCAAGCTGCACAGGCGATACGCCTGCCGCTTGGCGCAGCGTATTCACGCTATCGAGCATACGGTACTGAATATCGCTCGTGTCAGCGGCAGTGATTTTATAGACCTGTGGGAGAGGGAGACCATCCGCCCCAATCCGCGCAGATGTCCCGCTTGAACATGCAGCAAGGGCTCCAAAGGCCAGACCGACCAAAATTTGACGTCTCAACATCTTAACATCCATCCTATAAGACTTGGCTCTCTTAGCGCTAATATGGACACAGTTCAAACACTGTTCGGCGATCCTCCGCCGCAATGACGATTGTTTGAATTGCGCGGATAAGAATTGCGTCCTAAGTACATCCGAAATGGTCAGCAAAATAGACTGATGGAGATCATAATGAGCAAGTTTCTGAAGAGCAGCCTGTCACGCCGTAGCTTTCTGGCTGCGTCCGCGGCGACGATTGGCACAGGTGCATTGGCGCAAACCAATGACAGCACCGAAATCGAAGCCGATATTTCGAAAGGCGTGACCCGCAACATTTCAAGTTTCCGTTCGCTTGATTGGCGGCCCTACTTTGGCTCCCTTGCTGGCGGTGCAATTCTGGTCGATCTTCAGTCACGCGCGCTGCACTTTTGGTCCGAGGATCAAAGCGTTTACAAACTTTACCCAACATCCGTGCCTTTGACAGATGATCTGACCCGCAAAGGTCAGACAGAGATTACACGCAAGGTTGAGGGCCCAGAGTGGCGTCCGACACCGTCGATGCTAGAGCGGAACCCAGAGTGGCCAAGCTATATCGGCCCAGGTCCGGATAACCCGCTTGGCACTCACGCGCTTTATCTGTCGTGGCAGTATTACCGTATTCACGGGACACACGACACGCGCAAGATTGGCCGCCGTTCATCCAACGGCTGTATCGGTATGTATAACGAGCACGTTCAAGAGCTCTTTGGCATGACCCGCGTGGGAACGCAGGTCTTGTTGATCTAGGATCACATCACAGATTTTCGGAATAAAACGGCGGGGATGACCCGCCGTTTTGCGTTTAGCGATTTACCCACCCCAGCAAGTTTTCGTCGATGATCCCGCAAAGCGCTGCGATATGCGCGGGGTCATCGTTGAGGCATGGGATGTAGGTGAACTGCTCACCACCCGCATGCTCAAAACTCTCTTTGATCTCTTCGTTGATCTCTTCGAGCGTCTCGATGCAATCGGCGGAAAAGGCCGGCGCGCATATGGCGATATTCTTGACGCCCTCGTCCTTGGCTAGACGCGCGACCTCTTCAACAGTGTAGGGCTTGAGCCATTCTTCGCGACCAAACACAGATTGGAACGTGGTTTTGATCTCGGTGTCTTTCCAGCCCAAGCGTTCCTTAAGCAAACGCGTCGTTTTCTGGCACTGGCAGTGATATGGATCGCCCTCACGCAGGTACCGCTGCGGCATGCCATGATAAGAACAGATCAGTAGTTCAGGCTTTTTATCCAACTTTGCATAGGCTGCCTCGACCGATTGGGCGAGCGCGTCGATATAGGCGGGGTCTTCGAAATAGGGCGCGACCACACGGGCAATCGGTTGCCATTTTTCATCCATTAAAGCGCGGAAAAACTGGTCGTTTGCTGTGGCCGATGTCGCCCCCGCATAATGCGGATAAAGCGGAAAGAAGAGAATCTTGGTGCAGCCCGCCTCGACCATCTCGCGGACCTTGGATTTGGTCGAAGGGTTGCCGTAGCGCATGCAGAAATCAACCATGACGTTGTCGCCGTAGCGTTCCGCCATTGTCTCCTTGATCGCCGCAGTCTGCTGTTTGGTGATCGTCAACAGAGGGCTTTCATCCGCGTCATTATTCCAGATCGACCGATAATTCGCACCGGATTTCGACGGGCGCGTCGTCAGAATGACCAGCTGCAAAAGCGGCTGCCAAAGCCAAGCGGAGTAATCCACGACCCGTTTGTCGGACAGAAACTCATTGAGATAACGGCGCATCGACCAATAATCCGTCGCATCAGGCGTGCCTAGGTTGGCAACCAGAACGCCGACTTTCGCGGGCTTGATCTTAGGGTGATCGGATGGCGCGTGCATTGGGCAAACGGCGGGTTGGTCTGTCATGTCATAATCCTCTTTGCGCAAAACCTAGTAGGAAATAGGTTCGCGTCAATCTTTGCCGTTCAGCGGTTTTTCTTTTGTGCCTAAAGCATCGGCCAGCCGTGCAGTCGCACTTCCGGGGCGGAGCGGCTTTTGCTGGCTCTCGTCAGGTGCCCAGCCAGTGAGCGTGATAATCTCAAACGTCGCGTCGATCCGACCTTCATCGTTGCCAAAGTTCTCGACATAAACCGAGGCCGCTTCTGTAATGATATTGCGCATGGTGAAGTGGCGGGGGCGATGGACGAGGGCATTCGTTTCGCCCATTTTGCGCAGGTCGTTCATGAGGTGGAACAGGTTGCCGTAGCTTGCGGTCAACGGCGTGCCGTCAGCGACGGGCAGGGCAAAGCCTGCACGTTGTAGTAACGCGCCCAGATCGCGAATTTCGCCCATAGGCGCAATACGTGGGGAGAGGCCACCTGCGACGACCGCTTCTGCCTCGGCCAAAGATGCGCGGAGTTCGTGCAAAGTCTGACCACCAAAGCAAGTGGCGAGCATTAGTCCGTCGGCTTTTAACGCATGCCGACACTGAACCAACTGTCCCACAGGATCATTCGCCCAATGCAGCGCCATCATATGCAGAACAAGATCATAGGACGCAGGCGCGAGGGCGAGGGTCTCATCGTCGGCTACAACAGTCGCGTCAGGAAACTCTTTTTGCCAAAAATCGGGAAAGCCGGTGACAATCGCAACTGATTTAAAGGTTCTGTTAACCTCTATCAGCCTTTCCTTAATCTCAGCGGCAACAAGCTCGTGCAGAAACAAACCAGCGCTATCAGCGCGGGCACGATTGCGGAGCAAGGCCGCGCGGTCGGTCAATTGGGGCATTTTTTCCATAGGCCTCATTTAAGGTGCAATCATGTGGATGCAAAGCGTCATTCGGGCAATTTACCCCTCGCAATGTGTCGCATGCGACGCACCAACGGAGGATGATTTCGGGCTTTGCGGCAAATGTTGGCGCGATACTCATTTCATAGGGGCTACGATTTGCAACAAATGCGGCACGCCGTTGCCCGGTGATGACCCTGATGATGACTTGATTTGCGACGACTGTATGACAATCGCCCGCCCTTGGGATCACGGGCGCTCGGTTCTGGCCTACACGGGGATCGGGAGAAAGTTGGTTCTATCGCTCAAACACGGTGACAGGACCGATTTGGCGCAACCTGCCGCGCGGTGGATGGCGCGTGCTGCAGCGCCATTGGTTCAAAACGATACATTGATCGTGCCTGTCCCTTTGCACCGCGTCCGACTGATCAAGAGGCGTTATAATCAGTCTGCTGTTTTGGCAGGAATTTTGGCAAAGGTGCTTGGGCTTGACCTCTGCGTTGATGGTCTCATCCGCACCCGTAATACGGCTCCACTTCAAGGCCATAGTCGCGACGCCCGATTTGCCGCGCTGTCAGAAGCAATCAAGGCTAGCCCGAGTCAGCGTTTCCACCTTCAGGATCGACCCATACTATTGGTGGATGATGTGATGACCTCTGGTGCGACCTTGGCTGCTTGCACCGAGGCATGTATGTCAGTCGGTGCACGAAGCGTTGATATCCTGACACTGGCAAGAGCGGTCAAAGACACTTAGATAGGGGCTCATATCAATATGAGGATCACCCAGATGAAGCTTGTCGAGCTCTACACAAAAAGCACATGCGGCTATTGCCATGCAGCTAAGCGCCTATTGGCATCCAAAGGCGTGAGCTTTACCGAGACTGACATCAATCGCCACCCTGACAAGCGTGGCGAAATGATCCAGCGGTCCAATGGCGGCCGCACTGTGCCGCAGATTTTCATTGATGGCACCCCGATTGGCGGGTTTGATGACCTTAACGCGCTTGATCGCGCGGGCAAATTGGACGCTCTCTTGAAATAATGAAAACAGCCCTGCTCCAACTGACATCCAGTGATAGCCCGCGTGATAATTTCATCGCCACGCAGGCGCATTTGCGCGAGGCAGTGGGGCGAGGGGCGCAGTTTGTGTTAACGCCCGAGGTGACGAATTGCGTTTCCGCCAACCGCGCGCATCAGATTGAGGTATTGCAGCATGAGGCCGACGATCTGACGCTTGCGGGATTGCGGACACAGGCGGCAGAGCTGGGTATCTGGCTTTCAATCGGGTCGCTTGCCCTCAAAACCGACGATGCTGATGGGCGTTTTGCCAATCGATCATTTCTGATCAATCCTAATGGCGAGATCGTCGCCCGCTATGACAAAATTCATATGTTCGATGTGGATGTAAGTGAGACCGAAACTTACCGTGAATCCGCAGGTTACAGACCCGGTGATCGGGCCGTTCTGGCGCAAACGCCGTTTGGCGTGGTGGGCCTCTCAATCTGCTACGATATCCGCTTTGCCTACCTTTACCGCGCCTTGGCGCAAGCGGGTTCGGATATCATTCTCGCCCCTTCTGCCTTTTCTCCCGTTACAGGTGCCGCCCATTGGCAGCCCCTCTTGCAAGCACGTGCCATTGAAACAGGGTGTTACGTTCTGGCCGCCGCGCAAACGGGCACTCATGACGCAGCAGTCGGCAAACCGCGCGTAACCTATGGCCACAGCATGGTAATTTCGCCATGGGGTGAAGTTCTAGCAGATGCTGGCACCGAAATTGGTACAGTAATGATTGATCTTAACGTTAAGGAAGTGTCACATGCGCGCAAACGTATCGCCGCGCTCAAACATGATCGCCCATTCAAAGGCCCCTAATGACGGATTCAACCCAAAACCTTGCCGTAACACTGTTTAGCGAGATCTTAGCGGTGGACCAATTGGCACGCAGCTATGTCGCACGTGTGTTGCCAAAGGGGATGGAGCTGTCGCATTTCTCGGTCCTAAACCATCTCGCACACGCAGGTGAGGAACGTTCCCCCGCACAATTGGCGCGCACGTTTCATCTGACACGTGGCGCGATGACCAATACACTGAGCAAGCTGGAATGGGCCGGCTGGGTGCATATTCGCCCCGATTGGGAAGATGCGCGTCGTAAGATGGTCTCGATTAGCCCCTCAGGTATCGCCGCCCGTGACGCTGCTGTTGTGGCAATTGCGCCTGTGATTGCAGAGGTTGTCGAGAATGTAGGCGCGGATAAAGTGCGTATTGCCCTGCCCGTTCTGCGCGCAATGCGGATCAAGCTGTCAAAGGACGAGTGATCCTTAAGGCTTAATCGCTGCTGTGACGTAGTTGACTGAAAGGTCCTTGTCAGAAATCGACCAAGTGAACTTGGCAAAGTTGAAGACGAACCCTTTGCGATCGACTGGCTCTAAACCTGCCTCTGAAATCAATTTGAACAACTCGTCTGGCGTAATGAACTTCGCCCATTCATGTGTGCCCTTTGGCAGCCAGCGCATAATCCATTCCGCGCCAACAATCGCCATTGCGAACGATTTTGGATTCCGGTTGATGGTCGAACAGATGTGCAACCCGCCCGATTTCAAGAGTTGCTGGCAGGCGGTGAGATACCCAAGCGGATCAGCGACATGTTCGACGACTTCCATGTTCAGGACGACGTCAAATTGTTCACCGGCTGCGGCCATCGCCTCTGCGGTGGTGTGGCGATAATCAACAACCAAACCGGATTTTTCAGCGTGGATTTGCGCGACAGGGATATTTTTCTCTGCAGCATCCGCGCCCACAATCGTCGCACCAAGGCGCGCCATTGGTTCGCAAAGCAACCCACCGCCGCAACCGATATCAAGGATACGCAGTCCCTCAAATGGCGCTGGGCGGCGGAGGTCGCGGCCAAACTCGGCAGCGATCTGGCGGGTGATATAATCCAAGCGCACAGGGTTCATCATATGGAGTGGCTTGAACTTCCCTTCTAAATCCCACCATTCTGCGGCAATCGCCTCGAATTTCGCGATCTCGCTTGGGTCGACAGTATTGGTGGCTTGCATGGGTGGCTCCGAATTCTCGTGGTCGTAGGATTACACAGGGTATATAGAGCGAATATGGACAAGGTCTTAGGTCAAAAACGCGCAGTGTCGCATCTTTATCCTTCAATCGACCCATTCGACCAGCGGATGTTGGACGTGGGCGACGGGCATTTCGTTTATGTTGAGCAATGCGGGCGACCAGATGGAATCCCTGTTATCGTGCTTCATGGCGGGCCCGGCGGTGGCTGTAGTCCCGCGATGCGCCGTTACTTCGACCCCAATGTTTACCGCGTGATCCTGTTCGATCAGCGTGGCTGTGGGCGGTCGCGGCCCCATGCAAGTGTGGACCATAATACGACGTGGCATCTGGTCGCCGATATCGAATTGATCCGTGAAACGCTGGGTATAGATGCTTGGATTGTCTTTGGCGGCAGTTGGGGTGCCACGCTTTCGCTGATCTACGCACAAGCCCATACGCGCCGCGCCGCCGCTCTTGCCCTGCGTGGCGTGTTCTTGATGACCAAGCCTGAAATTGAGTGGTTTTACGGTGGGGGTGCTGGAAAATTCTGGCCCGAGCTTTGGGACAAATTCGCGGATTTGATCCCTGTGGAGGAGCAAGGCGATCTGGTCGCCGCCTATCACAAGCGACTTTTTTCAGGGAACAATGCGCAAGAGGTGACCTATGCGCGTGCGTGGTCATCTTGGGAAAATGCATTGGCCTCGATTGATAGTAACGGGGTGTCGGGCGAGGCGCCCGCAGAATATGCGCGGGCCTTTGCGCGGCTTGAAAACCACTACTTCGTGAATGACGGATTTCTGTCTGCTGACCAGCAAATCCTGAAAAATATCCATAAAATCGCCCATATCCCCTCTGTGATCGTACAAGGGCGTTTCGATATGATTTGCCCGCCGATTTCAGCTTACAAGTTGGCGCAAAGCTGGCCCAATGCCGATTTACGCATGATTGGACGCGCGGGGCACGCCCTTTCCGAGCAAGGGATTAGCAACGCTTTAGTAAGTGCGATGGATGATTTGGGGGCGAAGCCAGAGGCGCTTCGCCTTTAACCTTTACAGCTTTGTGACAGGCGTTAAGGTGTAGGGTGAACCAGCAGGGAGCTCAGCTTGGGCAACGTTCTATCTATCGTTCTAAAACGTCTCGCACTTGGCCTCCTTACGCTTTTGATTGTGTCCGTCGTGATTTTCGTCGCGGTCAATATGCTTCCAGGTGATTTTGCTCAATTGATCCTTGGGCAAGGGGCCACGCCTGAATCTGTGGCCAAAATCCGCATCGATCTCGGTTTGGATCAATCCATGGTGTCGCGGTATTTTAGCTGGTTCTCGGGCATGATCACAGGGGATCTTGGGACCAGTTTTGCGCAGTTGAACTTCCAAACGAACCTTGGTGGCGGTGGCGGCGTTACAGTAGCTGAACAGATTGCCCCGCGCTTTGCAAACACGATGTTTCTGGCTTCGGTGACGGCAATGATCGCAGTGCCAATTGCCGTGACCTTGGGCGTCCTCGCTGCGCTCTACCGCAACACGGTTTTTGATCGCACGGCAAATATCCTGACACTGAGCTCTATCAGTAGCCCCGAATTCTTCATGGCCTATGTGCTGATCCTGTTTCTCGCGGTGCTGAACCCGATCCTGCCGTCCCTGTCGAATATCTACGACGGCATGGCGTTTTCGGATCGGTTGGAAAAGACGCTGCTTCCTGCGCTGACGCTAACCTTGGTTGTAACAGCGCATATGATGCGCATGACCCGCGCTGCGATTATCAACCTGCTCGCAAGCCCCTATATCGAGATGGCGCGCCTCAAGGGTATGTCGCCCATGCGCGTAATTGTGAAGCATGCGCTGCCGAATGCGCTGGCGCCAATCATCAACGTGATTGCGCTCAACCTTGCCTATCTGGTGACGGGCGTTGTCGTGGTTGAGGTAGTGTTCGTTTATCCGGGCATTGGGCAGCTGTTCGTGGACAGCGTAAAAATCCGCGACATCCCTGTTGTGCAAGCGTGCTGCCTGATCTTTGCCGCGGCCTATATCCTGCTGAACCTAACGGCGGATATCCTGTCGATCCTGTCGAACCCACGTTTGAGGCATCCGAAATGAGCACAGTTCTAAATATCGCTCTTGGCCTTGTCGTAATCGCTGCGGTGGCGTGGGCGTTCCGCTTTATTGGGCAAAAGCTAACCCAAAACGCCCCCCGCTTTCGCGATATGCCGTTTGGTGTGGCCTTTGGTTATGTACTTGGCGCGGTAGTACTCGGCTTCCTGATTTGGGGCTTTCTGCTATCACGTAGCGTCGATCCTGCAGTTGCAAACAAGTTTTTCTTCCTTGGTGTGGCGATCAAAGGGTTCATCGTATTTTCCGCTGCCGCTTGGCTATTCCGACTGCTTGGTCGACATGTTGGCACGGCAGGCACGCGCAAACTTTTCCGCACGATCCCTCTCACCGCTGCCTTTGGCATCCTCGTGATTATCATCTACGCAATCCTTGCGATTTTTGCGGGTGTCATTGCACCGCATGGCCAAGATGAGATTATCCAAGGTGTTGCGGCCAATATCATCCCAGGCGGCGATCCTGCGATGGGCGGCAATCCTGATTATCCCTTTGGCACCGATCAGATCGGGCGCGATATTCTGTCCCGCCTGATTTTCGGCGCGCAGAATACGGTTGGCATCGCATTTGCGACGACGTTGCTTGCCTTCTTTATTGGCGGCAGCCTTGGCTTTCTCGCGGCGGTCGTTGGTGGCTGGACGGATCAAATTCTGAGCCGCGCCGTTGACGTTCTTATGGCGATTCCGTCGCTGATCTTCGCTTTGCTTTTGATGACAATCGCGAGTGTGTGGTCGGCGCGTCTAGGCATCCCGCTGACCGTGTTCATGGTGCTGATTATTGCGGTGATTGATAGCACACGCGTGTTCCGCCTTGCTCGCGCTGTCGGCCAAAACATCGTTGTGATGGATTACATAGAGGCGGCAAAGTTGCGCGGTGAAGGGATGTGGTATCTCGTGTTCAAGGAAATCTTGCCAAATGCAACCGCACCACTTTTGGCTGAATTCGGCCTGCGCTTCTGCTTTGTTTTCCTGACAATCGCTGCGTTGTCGTTCCTAGGTGTGGGTATCCAGCCGCCACTCGCTGACTGGGGCACAATGGTGCGTGATCTCGCGGCATTCATTAACTTCGCAGCTTTCGCGCCATTGGCGGCAACGGCGCCACTCTTGGCCGCAAGTGCAATTGCCTTGCTGACCGTCGCGGTGAACTTCGTTGTCGACTGGATGCTGCATAAATCATCGGGGCTGAAAGAATGACCGAACCGCTCCTGAAAATTCGCGGGCTCAAGCTTGAAGGCCGCAGTGACGAGACGTGGAACCCGATTATCAACGGCGTTGATCTGACGCTCGCACGGGGCGAAGTGCTGGGCCTGATCGGCGAATCTGGTGCTGGCAAATCGACGCTGGGGCTGGCCGCGATGGGCTTTACCCGCGATGGGGTGCGCATCTCTGAAGGCTCTGTCGCATTCGACGGCATTGATCTGCTGAAAGCTTCAGCATCGGTCAAACGCGGTCTTTTGGGCAAACGTATCGCCTATGTTGCGCAATCCGCTGCGGCGAGTTTCAACCCGGCACACCGCATCATCGACCAACACGTTGAAGGGCCCGTACAGCATGGCGTCATGTCGCGTGCCGAGAGCGAAGCGGATGGAATGGCGCTATATGAAAAGCTGCGCTTGCCTGATCCCGAAAACATCGGCTTCCGTTATCCTCATCAGGTTTCTGGTGGGCAATTACAGCGTGCGATGACTGCTATGGCGATGGCTTGCCGTCCTGATTTGATCATCTTTGACGAGCCGACAACCGCCCTTGATGTGACGACACAAATCGAGGTTCTGGCCTCCATCCGTGACATCGTGAAGGATTTCAACACCGCTGCGATTTATATCACCCACGATTTGGCGGTGGTTGCGCAGATGGCGGACCGGATCAAGGTTTTGCTCAAAGGAGACGAGGTCGAAACAGCTGACACACGCACGATGCTTTCCGCGCCAACGCAGGAATATACGAAATCTCTCTGGGCTGTGCGTAGCTTTGAGCGCCCGTTGAAATCACCCGTTGTGGTGGGGGCGGTGCCTGCTGTTTCGGTTCGGAATGTGACCGCCGCATATGGCAAAGTGAACGTCTTGCATGACGTTAGTTTTGACATGCACGCGGGCCGGACTGTCGCTGTTGTCGGCGAATCTGGCTCGGGGAAATCGACGACTGCGCGCTGTATTACTGGGCTGCTGCCGCCGCGTTCGGGTGAGATACTCTTTGACGGTGAAATCATGCCCGCCGATTATCGCAGGCGGTCCAAAGATCAACTTCGCCAAGTTCAGATGATCTATCAGATGGCCGATACCGCACTGAACCCGCGCATGTCGATTGGCGAGATCATTGCGCGACCTGTACAGTTTTACCTTGGCCTGACGGGCAAAGAAAAACGTGCGCGCGTCGACCAGTTGCTAGAGCAAATCGAGTTGGAGCCGTCCGAATATTATAACCGCCTGCCCTCCGAGCTATCAGGTGGGCAGAAGCAACGCATCGGGATTGCGCGTGCGCTTGCCGCCGAGCCGAAGTTCATCATCTGTGATGAGGTGACGAGTGCCTTGGATCAGCTTGTTGCTGAGGGTATTTTGCGTCTTTTGGCGAAGCTTCAGGATACGTTGGGCCTGTCGTATATGTTCATCACGCATGACCTTGCCACGGTAAAGGCGATTGCTGACGAGGTGGTAGTTATGAAGGATGGTCGTGTCGTCGAGGCAGGCCCCAAGGCCGAAATGTTCCGCCCGCCGCACCATCCTTACACGGATCTTTTGTTGTCCTCAGTTCCTGAAATGGACCCTGATTGGTTGACAAATCTTCTTATGGAACGCGGAGTTGATAACATTGGCGACGCAGCTGTGGGTAAGATGTAATTTCGAATCACCGTGAAAGCGGAGAAAACAAGGGCGGTAAACGCCAAATTGACTAACCAGGGAGTACGATAATGTATGGAATTAGCAGACGCGGATTGATGAAATCCGGTGTTGCGGCAGGCGTTCTTGGCCTGACGGGTATGCCTCTTCGCGCGGCAGCAATGCGCGGCGGAAAGTTCACGGCCGGACTGAGCGGCGCGAACACATCTGATAGCTGGGACAGCCGGACCCACTCTGACTTGTTTATGATCGCAAGTTGCCACGGCTCTGTTTTTGATTGCCTAACCGAGGTTGCGGCCGATGGCTCGCTACAAGGTGAGCTGGCTGAAAGCTGGGAAGCGTCACCAGACGCCAAGACATGGACGTTCAATCTGCGGACTGGCGTGACATTCCACAACGGCAAAGCATTTGGCGCGGATGACGTGATTGAATCGCTGCAGATGCACCTTGGTGAAGAGTCGAAATCGGCCGCCAAGCCGATTGTTGAAGCCATCACCGAAATGAAAAAGATGTCGGATTCTCAGGTGCAGTTCACGCTTGCCGCTGGCAACGCTGACTTCCCTTATCTGATGTCGGACTATCACATCTGCATGTACCCTGCGGGTCAAATCGAAGAAGCAATCGCCAAGGGGATCGGCACGGGTCTTTATGCTGTCGAAAGCTTTGATCCAGGTGTGCGCATGGTCGCGAAGCGCGTTGATGATCACTACAAAGGTGACAGCGCCGGTTTCTTTGACGAGATCGAATACATCGCGATCAACGACAACACTGCGCGTATGAACGCGTTGATGACGGGTCAGGTCGATGCGATTAACCGCATTGATTTCAAAACCGAAGCCTTGCTGAAAGCGAACCCTGCACTGCGTATCCAAGAGGTTGCAGGCAACCAGCATTACACGTTCCCGATGCTGACAAATTCTGCCCCATTCAATGACGTGAACGTCCGCCGTGCGATCAAGCATGGTGTCAACCGTCAAGAAATGGTGGACAAGATTTTGCAGGGTCACGGTACTGTTGGTAACGACAGCCCGATTGGTCACGCGAACCCCTATTTCAACAATGAAATGGAGCAGATTGCCTATGATCCTGACAAGTCCAAGTTCTATCTAAAGCAGGCTGGTCTCGACAGCTTGGACATTGATTTGTCCGCGTCAAATGCTGCGTTTGAAGGGGCTGTTGATGCGGCTCAGTTGATGCAGTCTTCGATGTCCGCGGGTGGTATCAATGTGAATGTGATTCAGGAACCTGCGGATGGCTATTGGTCTAACGTTTGGTTGAAAAAGCCGTTCTGTGCGTCCTACTGGTCTGGTCGCGCGACCGAAGACTGGATGTTTGCAACGGCCTATGAAGCCGGTGTTCCTTGGAACGACAGCCAGTGGGATGGCGACGATAGCGCCCGTTTCCAAGAGCTATTGCTGACCGCACGTGCAGAGCTGGATAGCGACAAGCGTCGCGAGCAGTACTTTGAAATGCAACAGATCTTGCGTGACGATGGCGGTGTTCTGATCCCGATGTTTGCAAACAATGTGCAGGCTGTGAACAACCGTATCCACTCTCCTGAAAAGGTCGGTGCCGTCTGGCAAATGGATAACGCACGTATGGCCGAGCGTTGGTCTGTGGCGTAAATTACGCCCCTTTAGAAATGAGAACGCCCCGCAATTTGCGGGGCGTTTTTCGTTTGTGACTTACGTGCACAGAGCGTGCACAAGCCTACAGCAGATTAAAACTGACATCACCTGAATAGTCTTCCAGCAGAATCGTGTATTCGTCGAAATAAATGACGGTATCTCCGTCAATTACATTGATGTCACCCAAATCAAATTCATACTCGATTTCCGAGAAACCGAATGACCATCTTTCAACATGGAAAAGATGGCCCGTCGCTTGATCAACGCTATATACTGACACGTAGTCGTCGTACAAGAGGTAGCCGCCTGCAGAATAAGTGATAGAATCCTCTGCGTTGAAATCGGTGATTACTATATGTCTTGGTTCGCCAATGATCCCGTCAAGTGTAAAGTTATCGCGACCTTCGGTGCCAGTGAAAGTGAGAACATCCGAGCTGTCGTAGAAGTCAAATTCGTCAGCAGTTACACCCATGACCAACACGGAAGCATTGTCGCTTGAAATTACCAAGCCATCTTCTGTCTGAGTAATTTCAGCGAGAATGTGCCCGCGAGAATTAGTCAGATGAACACCGTCTTCGGCCAAGAAGTATTCCTCCAGTTCTATATCCTCAAAAATGAGGCGATCTCCGGAGTCGAAGTCGTGAATTGTGGCATTGCCACTTATGACGCCAAAGGTGTCGCGGCTGTTGTAGCCATATTGATCAAATCTTGGCCCGCCGTAGAGATCATCATTGCCGCCGTCCGCAGAAAGGAAATCGGACCCTATCCCGCCGTAGAGTTCGTCATCGCCCTGTCCGCCATAAAGCACATCGTAGCTAAATCCGCCGAACAGACGATCGTCGCCATTACCACCAAACAGGCGGTCTCTTCCAGCGTCACCCTGCAAGATGTCCAGACCGTTCCCGCCGTGCAGGACGTCATTGCCGTTGCCGCCATTGAGCAGGTCGTTGTCGTTTCCACCAAAGAGTGTGTCTACACCGTCGCGTCCGAAGATGCGATCATCACCCGCGTCACCGTAGAGACGATCAATGCCGTTTCCACCGTAGATGACGTCTTTGCCGTTTCCAGCTTTCACCATGTTTTGTCCGTCACCTGTGTAAATCAGGTCATTTCCACCCGCACTGAAAATGCGGTCGTCGCCTGCGCCAGCCGCGATGACATCACGGTTTCCACCGCCAAAAATGCGGTCGTTTCCGTCTCCACCGTATAAAGAGTTCAGGCCAGTGCCTCCGTAAATATAGTCATGACCCGCGCCGCCAAAAAGGCGGTCGTCGCCCGTACCGCCGTAGATGATGTCGTTGCCTAGCCCTGCCTGAATGTTATCATCGCCTTCTTGCCCGTAGATCAGATCGTCCCCAACATAGGTTGTGCTAGCGATGAACCGATCATCGCCGCCCGCAAAATAAATGGTGTAATAGTTTTGGTAACCCCAAAATGTCGTGGAAAGGTCGCTCATAAAAAGTGGAACAGATTGCATATTAAATAGCTCTTTCAGTGGTTTGAATGGGTCAAATAGATCGTGACGACCATCTTGGCACAACCCCAAATGTGGCAAAATTGTGGTTTTGTTATTATTAGCCGTGGTATTGTTCGAGTATTTGGGAGGTGTTCGTTCGTTCGGCTGGTATTGTTGTTGGATCGGGAAAGGCTCAATGCGCGATGGCCCCTTGCAGACTCAGCCTTCCTTGTCTATATGAACCTTTAACAGCGGCGTGCTGGGGTCCAAACCCAGCGCCCAACCGGAAATTTGTAACGGGCCGCGCGCCCGTTTTTTTGTGCTTGAGAGAAATATGAACGATCTAGTCGCCAAAGCTGCCATCGATCGCCGGATTGCCGAGATCATCACCCCTGTTGTCGAAGACATGGGTTTTGAGGTTGTGCGTGTTCGTCTGATGACTGGCAAAGAAAGTATTCTGCAGATCATGGCTCAGAAACCTGATGGCACGATTGAGGTTGATGAGTGCGGCAAGATCAGCACCGCGATTTCCGCCGTCATGGATGTCGAAGACCCGATCTTGGACGCCTATACGCTTGAGGTTTCCAGCCCTGGTATTGATCGCCCGTTGACGCGGATGAAAGATTTTGACCAGTGGGAAGGTTTTGAAGCCAAGATTGAAACCGAGGAGTTGATTGATGGTCGCCGCCGTTTCAAGGGCATACTTGCTGGCGTTGAGGGTGACGAAATCTTGATTACGATTGCTGAGGGCACGATTGGCCTAAAGTTTGAATGGCTGTCAGATGCCAAATTGGTGCTGACAGATGAATTGATCCGCGACGTTTTGCGCGGACGTAAGGATGCGGGTCAGATTGATGAGACCCAGTTTGATCAAATCGAAACCATCATTGATGGTCAGGAGGACTAACTAAATGGCAATTACTTCTGCAAACCAGCTGGAGCTGCTACAAACGGCCGAGGCCGTCGCCCGCGAAAAGAACATCGATGCCAATCTGGTTGTCGAGGCGATGGAAGAGTCGCTCGCGCGTGCTGCGAAATCCCGCTACGGTGCCGAGATGGATATCCGCGTTGATATCGACCGCAAGACAGGCCGTGCTACATTTACACGCGTGCGTACGGTTGTAGCGGACGACGAGCTTGAGAACTATCAGGCGGAGTTCACTGTCGCGCAAGCCAAAGAGTATATGGAAAACCCAGAGGTTGGTCAGACGTTTGTCGAGATCGTGCCACCTGTTGAGTTGGGCCGCATTGCTGCACAGTCTGCCAAGCAGGTTATCTTGCAAAAGGTCCGCGAAGCAGAGCGTGACAAGCAGTATGAAGAATTCAAAGATCGTGCTGGCACAATTATCAACGCGCTTGTGAAGCGTGAAGAGTATGGCAACGTGATCGTTGACGTGGGTTCTGGCGAGGCGATTTTGCGTCGCAACGAAAAGATCGGCCGCGAGGCATACCGCCCGAACGATCGTATCCGTTGCTACATCAAAGAAGTGCGTCGCGAGCAGCGTGGCCCGCAGATTTTCCTCTCGAGGACTGCGCCTGAGTTCATGGCCGAATTGTTCAAGATGGAAGTGCCGGAGATTTATGAAGGTATCATCGAGATCAAGGCTGTTGCCCGTGATCCGGGTTCCCGCGCTAAGATCGCTGTGATTTCGCACGATAGCTCGATTGATCCGGTTGGTGCCTGCGTTGGTATGCGCGGTAGCCGTGTTCAGGCCGTTGTGAACGAGCTTCAGGGTGAAAAGATCGACATCATTCCTTGGAATGAAGATATGCCAACTTTCCTTGTGAACGCATTGCAGCCTGCGGAAGTTTCCAAGGTTGTTCTGGACGAAGAAGCTGGCAAGATCGAAGTTGTGGTTCCTGATGAGCAGTTGTCCTTGGCAATTGGTCGTCGTGGCCAGAACGTGCGCCTTGCATCCCAGTTGACAGGTTTGGACATCGACATCCTCACAGAGGAAGAAGAATCCAAGCGTCGTCAGGCAGAATTCGAACTGCGCACTGGCTTGTTCATGGAAGCGCTGGATCTGGACGAATTCTTTGCCCAGTTGCTGGTATCCGAAGGGTTCACGAGCCTTGAAGAAGTGGCTTATGTCGAGCTTGATGAATTGCTGGTTATCGAAGGTATCGACGAAGGTACGGCGAGCGAGTTGCAGACACGCGCCCGCGAATATCTTGAGGCTATCAACAACAAGGCGATGGAAGCTGCCCGTGCGTTGGGTCTTGAGGATAGCCTTGTGAACTTTGAAGGTTTGACGCCTTTGATGCTGCAAGCTCTGGCCGAAGATGGCGTGAAGACGCTGGAAGACTTCGCGACCTGTGCTGACTGGGAACTGGCCGGTGGCTGGACGACAGAAGGCGGCGAGCGCAAGAAGGACGAAGGCGTTCTTGAGAAGTTTGATGTGTCTTTGGAAGAAGCGCAGAACATGGTGATGACAGCCCGCGTTATGCTGGGTTGGGTTGATCCGGCTGATCTGGCTTCCGAAGACGACGAAGACGAAAACACAGAGGAAGACGACGCTTAATCTAAGCGTCGTAGCGTAGGTATCTGAATGGCACGTGGTGGTCACAACACAGCAAAAACCGAAGACGTAGAACGCAAGTGCATCGTCTCGGGAGAGGTCACGCCTAAGGCGGGGCTGATCCGTTTTGTCGTGGGTCCTGACAATCGGGTCTATCCAGACATCTTGGGAAAGCTGCCCGGACGTGGTATGTATGTAACTGCAAGCAAAGCAATGCTGGAATCGGCCACAAAGGGTCAGTTTTCACGCAGTGCAAAGCAAGCGGTTACTATTCCTGAGGGCCTCGTTGAAGAGGTGGAGCGCCAAGTAGCGCGCCACGCATTGGACCTGATCGCATTGACCCGTAAGTCGGGCCGTGCGGTGTGTGGGTTTGAGAAGGTAAAGGGCTGGCTCGCAGGTGGCGAGAATGTCCGCGTTTTGTTGCAGGCGTCTGATGGCTCCGAGCGCGGCAAGGCAAAGTTATGGACCCCAGAGGGTGCCCGTTATTTCGGGTGTTTTTCTTCTGAGGAATTGGGTTTGGCATTCGGGCGTGGAAGTGTGATACATGGCGCGCTCTCGAATGGAAAACTCAGCAACCGTGTTGTAGAGGAAGCCACAAAGCTACGTGGCCTACGTGAGATAGACGGCGACGACGTGTCAGCCGGGAAGGATAAAGAAGCCAAATGAGCGATAACGACGGCAAAAAGACACTGGGTCTTGGCGGTTCGCGCCCAAGCAATGTAAAGCAGAGCTTTAGCCACGGGCGTACAAAGAACGTAGTGGTCGAAACCAAGCGCAAGCGCGTTGTGGTCCCAAAGCCAGGTGCAGCGAAAACAACGACGTCGGGCAGTACCGGCGTACCAATGGGCGGTGATCCATCGAAGCGTCCTGCGGGCATTTCTGATGTCGAACTCGAGCGCCGCATGAAGGCATTGGCCATGGCCAAAGCCCGTGAGACGGAAGAAGCTGCAAAGCGTGCAGCCGAAGAAGCTGAACGCGCCGCCGAGCGTGAACAGCGCCGTGCGGAATTGGAGGCCAAAGAGGCCGAAGACCGCGAGCGCGAGGAAAGCCTCAAGGCGAAAGCCGAGGACGAAGAGCGCAAACGTCTGAAGGCTGAAAAAGCCAAGGCCGCGAAGGCCGCACCAGAAGCCAAAAGTGGCCCTGTTGATGCCCCTCCGGGTGAGACAGAATTCTCGCGTCCATCTTCTGCGGCCCGTAAGGTTGACCGCGAAAAAGATAACCGCGCTGTGGATACAACCAAGGGCAAACCAACGCGTGATGCCGATGCTGGCCGCCGTGGTGGTAAGCTGACGCTGAATGACGCGTTGACTGGCCGCGAAGGTGGTCGTCAGCGTTCGATGGCTGCAATGAAGCGCAAGCAAGACCGCGCCCGTGCGAAAGCAATGGGTGGGGCTGTCGAGCGTGAAAAGGTTTTCCGCGACGTGTCGCTGCCTGAGACAATCACGGTTGCCGAGCTTGCTATTCGTATGACCGAGCGCGTGTCTGACGTTGTGAAGGCGTTGATGAACAACGGCATCATGGCGACACAGACACAGACGATTGACGCCGATACTGCGGAATTGATCATCGAGGAATTCGGCCACAAGGTTGTCCGCGTTTCTGATGCTGACGTTGAGCAGGTTATTGACCAAATCAAGGACGATCCGAAAGATCTCTTAGACCGCGCGCCGATCATCACGATCATGGGTCACGTTGACCACGGTAAGACATCCCTGCTGGATGCGATCCGCAAAACCCGCGTCGTTGCGGGTGAAGCGGGCGGTATCACGCAGCATATTGGTGCCTATCAGGTTGTGACCGAAGGCGGCCAGTTGCTGACGTTCCTCGACACCCCTGGCCACGCGGCGTTTACGTCAATGCGTGCTCGCGGTGCTCAGGTGACGGACATTGTTGTGTTGGTTGTTGCGGCCGACGACGCGGTTATGCCGCAGACGATCGAAGCGATCCACCACGCCAAGGCTGCCAAGGTGCCGATGATTGTTGCGATCAACAAGATCGACCGCCCTGCAGCCAACCCAACCAAGGTCCGCACCGATTTGCTGCAGCACGAAGTTGTTGTCGAGGCGATGTCTGGTGATGTGCAGGACGTTGAAGTCTCTGCTGTCACAGGTCAGGGCCTGCCAGAATTGCTTGAGGCCATCGCGCTTCAGGCGGAAATTCTGGAACTCAAGGCGAACCCAAATCGTGCCGCATCTGGCGCTGTGATCGAGGCCCAGCTTGATGTTGGTCGCGGTCCTGTTGCCACGGTTCTGGTGCAGAACGGCACATTGCGCAAAGGCGACATTTTTGTTGTCGGCGAGCAGTGGGGTAAGGTTCGTGCATTGATCAACGACAAAGGCGAGCGCATTGACGAAGCAGGTCCATCTGTTCCTGTTGAGGTCTTGGGCCTGAATGGCACACCGGAAGCTGGCGATGTTTTGAACGTGACCGAGACTGAAGCGCAAGCGCGTGAGATCGCGGAATATCGTGCAAATGCCGCTAAGAACAAGCGTGCTGCGGCTGGTGCTGCGGTTACTCTTGATCAGCTGATGGCAAACGCCAAGCAAAGCGAGAGCATGAGCGAATTGCCAATCTTGGTGAAAGCTGACGTTCAGGGTTCTGCCGAAGCGATTGTTCAGGCGATGGAGAAAATCGGTAACGAAGAGGTGCGCGTGCGCGTCCTGCACTCTGGTGTTGGTGCGATCACGGAATCCGATATCGGTCTGGCCGAAGCCTCTGGCGCTCCAGTGTTTGGCTTTAACGTGCGTGCTAATGCGTCCGCCCGTCAGACTGCCAACCAAAAGGGCGTTGAGATCCGTTACTACTCCGTCATCTACGACCTTGTGGATGATGTGAAAGCGGCTGCCTCTGGTCTGTTGTCTGCTGAAATCCGCGAGAAGTTCATCGGTTATGCCAAGATCAAAGAGGTCTTTAAGGTCTCTAATGTTGGTAAAATCGCTGGTTGTATCGTGACCGAGGGTGTTGCCCGTCGTTCTGCTGGCGTGCGTTTGCTGCGTGACAACGTGGTTATCCACGAAGGCACGCTGAAAACACTCAAGCGCTTTAAGGATGAGGTTGCAGAAGTGCAGTCTGGTCAGGAATGCGGCATGGCGTTCGAGAACTACGAAGACATCCGTCCAGATGACGTGATCGAAATCTTCGAGCGTGAATCGGTCGAGCGTAACCTCTAAGCGGGTCCGACATGATAATTTTGAAGGGCCACCAATTTGGTGGCCCTTTTTATTTGTAGTGACGGGCGTTAGTCGGGTCTTCCGTCAAAGGTGCGATTGCCCACATCATTTGCAATGCCTCCATCCTCACGTGTGCGCAGGAAGATACCCTGCACCACATTGCTTAATTCACGGTGAGCATTGGCCGCCAAAACAATGATTTTCGCCTGTGGGTTCAGGGCTCACAGCCAATCGCGTAGGATCGGGATCAGCGGGATATCTGCGGGTGGCATGGGGTAGTCGCGCAGGTCGCGGGCGTGGACCCATTTGAGGGTTTGACCTTCGCGCGGTTGTGGTGCCCCTTCCCAGCGGCGGCAGGCGAAGAGGGGCATGAGCAGGTGGAAGTCTTCATAAGAGTGGCTGGCGAAGGTGAGCGGTGCAAGGCAGCTCGACCAAGTGTTGATGCCAAGTTCTTCTTGAAGTTCGCGGATGAGGGCCACTTCTGGCGTTTCGCCCGCCTCGACTTTTCCACCCGGAAATTCCCAGAGCCCCGCGAGAGATTTTCCCTCGGGGCGCTGGGCAAGTAAGATCCGCCCGTCTGTGTCAATGAGAGCTACGGCAGAGACGAGCAGCGTTTTCACGAGCGGTAATCCGCGTTGATCGTGATGTATTGGTGCGTGAGGTCACAGGTCCAGACCGTGGAAGTCCCTTTGCCAAGACCGAGGTCGATGTTGATGGTGATATCTTGCTCTTTCATCAGCGCAGCGCCCGCTTCTTCTGTGTAGGAGGGGGCGACCCAGCCGTTTTCGGCCACGAGCACATCGCCAAACTTGATGGTCAGCAGATCGCGATCCGCGGCGGCGCCTGATTTGCCAACGGCCATGACAATGCGTCCCCAGTTCGGGTCTTCGCCCGCGATGGCGGTTTTCACGAGTGGGGAGTTGGCTGTGGCCATGGCAACGAGGCGGGCGTCTGCGTCGGTCTTTGCGCCAGTGACGTTGATAGTCACAAATTTGGTGGCCCCCTCGCCGTCACGGACAACTTGATGCGCAAGGTCGAGCATGACGCTATGCAGCGCGTCCGCGAAGTCCGCGTTGCCCGTGACGTCGACGCCGGAGCGCCCCGTTGCGGCGATCATCAGACTGTCAGAGGTGGATGTGTCGCTATCCACGGTGATGCAGTTGAAGGTCGCCGCGTTGTGGCGCGAGACGAGCGCTTGCAGATCGGCTTGCGCGATTTTTGCGTCCGTGAAGATGTAGACAAGCATCGTCGCCATATCTGGCGCGATCATGCCCGACCCTTTGGCGATGCCCGCGATTTTGACCGGTTTGCCGTTGATAGACACTGTTTTTGTCGACCCCTTGGGGAATGTATCGGTCGTCATAATCGCGCGGGCCGCGTCGGATATATTCTCTGCGGTTTGATTATCGCGCAGCTCACCCAGTTTTGCGATGATCTTTTCGTGCGGCAATGGCTGGCCGATCACGCCTGTGGAGGCGGTGAAGACGCGGTTGACGTCGACGTTGCAGAGCGCGGAAACACTGGCTGCAAGAGCGGACACGGAGGCCTCGCCGAGTTTGCCTGTGAAGGCGTTGGAGTTCCCAGAGTTCACGAGGATGGCCGCTGGGCCACTCGTGCCGAGAGCCAATTTGCGCTGGCAATCAAGAACGTTGGCGGAACGTGTGGAGGAGGTCGTGAAGACCCCCGCCACAGATGTGCCTTCCGCGAGTAGGGCCAACATGACGTCGACCCGATCTGCGCGTTTCACCCCTGCGGCAGCTGCCGCGAATGTCACGCCGTCGATGACGGGCAGTTCAGGAAAAGAAGCTGGTGCGAGAGGTGAAATAGCCATGGTTTACTCTTTCAAGAGGTCAATGTTGCTGATGAGAGTTGGATCGAATTGGTCTGCTTCCGGCAAAACGATTTCGGCTGCTTCTTTTAATTCGGTCAAGCGGGCCTGGATCGCTGTCTCTTGGACCTCGTTGAAAAGCTCGTCACGCACGTCTTCGAGAGCCGGGGCCTCTGCGTTGCGTGTTTCCAGCAATTTGACGATATGCCAGCCGAATTGAGTTTGAACGGGGCCGGAGACTTCTTCCGGTGCGAGTGTTTTTACAGCCTCTTCAAATTCTGGCACCATTTGACCTGCGCCAAACCAACCAAGATCGCCGCCATTTGGACCTGTTGGGCCTGTGGAGACGTCTTTGGCGACGGATGCGAAATCTTCGCCATCGTCTACGCGTGCTTTGGCGGCGATTGCCTCGTCTTCGGTTTCAACAAGAAGGTGCGCGGCGTGATATTCGGTTGTTGGCTCCGCATCGGCGAATTTCACGTCATAGGCTGCCTGAATCGCTTCGTCCGTGACGGCTGTCATGGTGATGCGGTTGATTTCTTCACCAGCGAGGAGTGAGCGGCGCTCGTTTGTGATTGCGAAATCGACGCGCGCAGGCACGTCGCCAAAGCCTTCGGCCAAAACTTGCTGCTGTACGAGTTGGTCAATGATACCTTCAAACAAAACATCGTCGGGCAATTGCGCGTATTGCTGCGGCAGTTGTGCACGGGCGATGATCATTTGGCCCAGTGTAATCTCGTGGCCGTCAACGGTTGCAACGACGGTCGCGGCTGTCTCTCCCTCGGCAAAAACACCTGTCGCGGCCAATGAGAGGGCCAACGCCCCAAAAAATGTTGCATGTTTCAGCATTATACGTTCCCTTGATGTGCCGCAGAGGTCCACGGCGTTGACACTGCATATCCTGCCCCTTACATCCGATGAAAGCCTTCGAGGGGGCTGGCCTTGGCCCTTATGTAAATGGCCTGCCGTTGGCCTACAAGCGACCTCCTCTCAATAACATGTAAGTAGCGCATAAACGCGCCGTCGGAGAGAATATGCTGGGTTTCGGAACAATTGCCAAAAAAGTGTTTGGCACGGCCAATGACCGTAAAGTTAAATCAGCGCGCCCCTTGGTCGCAAAGATCAATGCGCTGGAGCCTGAGTTTCAGGCCCTGACCGATGAGGGCATCATCGCCAAGACGCGCGAGTTTCAAGAACGCGCCAAGGGCGGCGAGAGCCTTGATGAGCTTTTGCCAGAGGCCTTTGCAAACTGTCGCGAAGCGGCCCGCCGTGCGCTGGGCCTTCGGGCGTTTGATACGCAATTGAAGGGCGGCATTTTCCTGCATCAGGGCAATATCGCCGAGATGAAAACAGGTGAAGGCAAGACCCTTGTGGCGACCTTCCCAGCCTACCTGAACGCGCTGACGGGCAAGGGCGTGCATATCGTGACCGTGAACGACTACCTCGCAAAGCGTGACGCCGAGTGGATGAGCCTTGTTTATGGCGCACTTGGGATGACGACAGGAGTTGTCTATCCACAGCAGCCAGAATCAGAGAAAAAGCAGGCCTATCTGTGCGACGTGACCTACGCGACGAACAACGAGCTTGGCTTTGATTATCTGCGCGACAACATGAAATCCGAACTGTCCCAGATGCACCAGCGTCCGCACAACTTTGCCGTTGTGGATGAGGTCGACAGTATTCTGATCGACGAGGCCCGCACGCCGCTGATTATTTCCGGTCCTGCGCAAGACCGTTCTGCGATGTACCGCGAGATCGACAAGATCGTTCCCGACCTAAAGGAAGAGCACTATACGATTGATGAGAAAACCAAGCAGGCGTCGTTCACAGACGAAGGCAACGATTTCCTCGAAGAGCGTTTGATGGCGGTCGGATTACTGACTGAGGGTACGACGCTTTATGATCCTGAAAGCAGCACTTTGGTGCACCACCTTTCCCAAGGTTTGCGTGCCCATAAGTTGTTTGCCCGCGACAAAGATTATATCGTGCGCGATGGCGAAGTTGTTCTGATTGACGAATTCACGGGCCGTATGATGGTTGGTCGTCGTTTGTCTGACGGTCTGCATCAGGCGATTGAGGCCAAAGAAGGCGTTGGCGTAAAGCCAGAGAACGTCACGCTGGCGTCGGTGACATTCCAGAATTACTTCCGTCTGTATGACAAGCTGTCTGGTATGACTGGCACGGCTTTGACCGAAGCCGATGAATTCATGGAAATCTACGGCCTTGGTGTTGTGGAGGTTCCAACGAACCGTCCAATCGCCCGTAAGGACGAGCACGATCAGGTTTACCGCACAGCGCGCGAAAAGTTTGACGGCGTTGTAAGGGAAATCAAGGCTGCCCACGAGAAAGGTCAGCCGATCCTTGTCGGTACGACGTCGATTGAAAAGTCGGAATTCTTGGCACAACTGCTGACCGCGGAAGGCATTAAGCACAACGTCTTGAACGCCCGTCAGCACGAGCAAGAGGCGCAGATTGTCGCCGATGCGGGCAAATTTGGCGCGGTGACGATTGCGACAAACATGGCGGGTCGCGGCACCGATATTCAACTTGGCGGTAACGTCGAGATGCACGTGATTGACGCACTGGAAAAGAACCCAGAGGCAGATCCAGAAGTTGTTCGCGCTCAGATGGAGGCGGAAGTCGCCGAGCAAAAGCAGAAAGTCAAAGACGTAGGCGGATTGTATGTTTTGGCGACAGAGCGCCATGAGAGCCGTCGTATCGATAACCAGTTGCGCGGTCGTTCTGGCCGTCAGGGTGACCCGGGGCGTTCATCTTTCTTCCTGTCGCTTGAAGATGACTTGATGCGTATCTTCGGGTCCGAGCGTCTGGACAAGGTTCTGTCCTCGCTTGGTATGAAAGAGGGCGAAGCGATTGTGCACCCGTGGGTGAACAAATCCTTGGAGCGGGCTCAGGCGAAGGTTGAAGGCCGCAACTTTGACATTCGTAAACAGCTTTTGAAATTCGACGACGTGATGAACGAGCAGCGTAAAGTCATCTTTAGCCAGCGCCGCGAGATCATGGAGGCGTCCGATCTGTCCGAGATCGTGGCCGATATGCGCCATCAGGTGATTGACGATCTGGTGCATCAATATATGCCGCCGAAATCCTATGCGGATCAGTGGAACACTGAGGGGCTCTATGCCGACGTGATAGCCCAATTGGGAATCGATGTGCCTGTGATGAAATGGGCCGAAGAAGAAGGCGTCGATGATGACGTAATTCGCGAACGTCTTGAGGAGTCTTCGGACAAATTTATGGCAGAGAAGGCCGCGAGTTTCGGTGACGAGACGATGCGCAACATCGAAAAGCAGATCCTTTTGCAGACGATTGATGGCAAATGGCGCGAGCACCTTTTGACGCTTGAGCATCTGCGTGCCGTTGTTGGTTTCCGTGGCTATGCCCAGCGTGATCCGCTCAATGAATATAAGACCGAAGGGTTCCAATTGTTCGAGCGTCTTTTGGATAGCTTGCGCACCGAAGTGACCCAGAAACTTGGGCAAATCCGTCCGATTTCGCCTGAAGAGCAAAAGCAACTGTTGGAACAGATGCGCGCTCAGCAAGCGGCTGCGGCAGAGGCGCAAGGACAAGCCGTGGCCCGTGCAACTTCCGATGAGACAGGCACTGGCGCCACCGCGCGCGAGGGTTTTGTTGAGGATGATCCGACAACTTGGGGTAGCCCAAGCCGCAACGATCCGTGCCCTTGCGGGTCTGGCGATAAGTTCAAACATTGCCACGGTCGGTTGGCGTAAGTCCGCCACAATCCCGTCACGCTAATACCTTGCGGTGGTCTATCTGAGGCCACCGTCGGGTGACAATCTGTATCCAATTCCGCAATGGAGAAGGAGGCAGATATGTCCCGCAAGAACAAGTTTGTTACGGCTGCGTCCACGTTTTCAGTGGCGCTTGGGATCGGCTTTGTCATGCAATATGGCGATGCGGTCGCATCTCGTTTTCAGCCAGCGGTGCCGCCAATGGCACCTGTCGCGCTCACGCCCGAGGTGGTGATGCCGCGCGATGTTGTGGTGTCAAGTAGCCTCGCTATTCCAAGGTTCGATCTTCAAATTGCCGAAGATGAAGGTGTGCAGCTTGCTGCGCTCAACACCGATTTGGTCGATGTGGATGCGCCAACGATGGATGTGCCTCCTGTGGCGGTAGAGCCGGTTTGTGATATTGCGATGTCTGCAGACACGTTGCCTTTGGCGATGGTGGCCTTGTCGATCAACGCGCCTTGCAACAAAAGTGCTGCCGTCACGATCCACCACCAAGGGTTGATGTATTCCTACCTGACCGATGAGGAAGGTAGGGTTGATATTGTTGTCCCTGCAATGGCGGAAGAGGCGTTCTTTATTTCCGCATTTGTCAATGGTGAGGGGGCTGTTGCCTCGACGATGGTGCTAGATCTGGCCCAAGTTGAACGCGCTGCGCTACAGTGGCAGGGCATCAGTGCGGTGCAATTACATGCACGTGAATTTGGTGCCGCCTATGGCAGTGACGGTGACGTCTGGAAAGCATCAGCCCGCGAGATTAATTTCGCCGAACCTGCGAACAAGGGTTTCTTGGTGAGCTTGGGTGATCCACGTGTCGAAAATCCGATGCAAGCGGAGGTTTACACCTACCCTTCAGGTATTTCGGAACGTGATGGTGACGTGATCCTTACGGTTGAGGCTGAGGTCACGGCAGAGAACTGCGGACGCGATATTGCGGCGCAAAGTATCCAGCTGAACTCTGGAGTGGAGCCATCTGCGATTGATTTGACCATGACGATGCCCGACTGCGATGCGATTGGCGAATTTCTGGTGTTGAAAAATATGTTCAAGGATATGACACTCGCCTCGAAATGACGCGTAATGAATCAGGCCGTTTTGGCAGACTTCGGGAATGTGCGGCGATCTTCGCCGCACTTTTCTTTTGTACATCCACCGCTTTGGCGCAAAATGTAACCCTGCAATCAGATGGTGGCGGGCTTGAAGTGACAGGCCGATTTATAAGCTATGACGGCGAGAATATTCAGATCGAATCTGAATACGGTCCGCTTACATTGCGCTACGATGCGATCGCATGTGACGGCGAGGCCTGCCCCGATCCCGAAACATATTTTCCCGAATTGAAGCTATCTGGATCGCGGCGGATGACCGCGCTTTTGATGCCTGCGCTGATTGAAGGATTTGCACGCTCGGAGGGTTTAACCGTAGTGGTTGAGGATATTGACCCCGCTCATTTTCGGATGACGCTCACAGCGGGCGACGATCCGAAACCTGTGGCGCGGTTTGCATTCCGCGCGACAACCACAGACGAAGGTTTTGCCGATCTCATCGCCCATGAAGCGGATATTGTCATGTCGGTAAGAGAGGCGCGAGCCGATGAAGTTCAACTCGCGGCTGAGGTGGGATTGGGCCGCTTGGACGCGCCGCGCCAAAGTAGGATTGTTGGGCTTGATGCCCTGGTTCCTGTCGTTTCAATGCGTTCAAATGCCTCGGCGATTTCGCTGTCCACTTTGGCAGCGGCTTATTCAGGGATTCTTACGAATTGGGAAACGGTGACTGGTGAGAATCTACCGATGGCCGTTCATATTGGCCCCGAAGAAGACGGCCAAGCGCAGCGATTTGTCGATGAGGTCGTTCGCATAACGGGGCGAAATCTTGGTGAAAACGTTGTGCGCCATGCCTCCGATGCCGCCTTGGCGGAAGCAGTGGCAGCTGATGCGGGGGCTATTGGGATATTGCCGCAAACGGCGGTGAAAGATGTGCAGCCGATTTCGTTGCTGGATCATTGCGGGTTTATCACCTCGCCGAGTGTCACAACGCTGAAGACCGAAGACTATCCGCTGACCGCGCCGCTTTTCCTTTATATGCCAAGTCGGCGTTTGCCGCCACTTGCCCGTGATTTTTTTGCATGGCTTCGCGGACCTGATGCGCAGTTGGTGGTGAGGCGTGCGGGGTTTGTGGATCAGGGAGCCGTGCCAATTCCACTAGATGCGCAGGGGCAGCGGTTTGCTAATGCGATTGCGGCTGGGGGTGAGGACATGCCGCTGACGGAATTGCAGCGCATGGTTCGGATTTTGGGGTCGCAAGTTCGGCTTTCGACGAGTTTCAGGTTTGAGGTCGGTTCAACCCGTTTAGATGCGCAATCCCGTTCGAACCTTTTGGCGCTCGCGCAGTCAATCAGGGATGGACGATATGACGGGCGGCGCTTGATGCTTGTTGGGTTTAGCGACGGGCGCGGCGGATCTGCGGCGAATAGGGATTTGTCGAGCGCACGTGCGGTGGCCGTGTTGAGTGACCTTAAGGAGTCTATGGGGGGTGTGTTGCCCGAGGGCGTGGTTGTCGAAACGGAGGCCTTTGGAGAGGCGCTTCCTATGGGGTGCGACGATACGGAGTGGGGTCGTCAGACCAATCGCCGCGTTGAGCTATGGGTTGAACAATACCTAAAGCAAACCCCACTCCCGAAAGCTGGTCTCGCGGGATTTTCCGATAATGATGTGGTCGTGCAGGGTGATTGAGAGTGCCTTGCCCGCCGCTTCGATCTGTTTGGTCATGGCGATGTCCGCATCCGACCGAGTCGGGTCGCCAGAGGGGTGATTGTGCACGAGGATCAACGATGCGGCGTTTAGTTCTAGGGCACGCTTCAACACTTCGCGCGGATAGACGGGGACATGATCAAGGGTGCCATTGCTGTGCTCCTCGTCTGCGATCAGGGCATTTTTGGTATCTAAAAACAGGATGCGGAATTGTTCGGTATCGCGATGCGCCATTGTGGTGTGGCAATAATCAATAACCGCGCTCCAGCTTGAGATTACAGAGCGCTGCATCACCTTAGCACGGGCCATGCGATGAGCGGCGGCTTCAACAAGTTTTAACTCGGTAATGACGGCGGCGCCGCAACCCCGGATCTGTGCCAAACGGGAAGGGCTGGCAGCAAGGACCTGATTGAAATCACCGAACGCTTTTAGCAGTGCAAATGCGAGGGGCTTGACGTCCATGCGCGGGATGGCGCGGAACAGCAAAAGTTCGAGCAATTCATAGTCATGAACAGCAGAGGCGCCACATGTGGTGAACCGATCACGCAAGCGTTGACGGTGCCCTTCTACATGATTGGGTACAGGCCGTTCGATGACCTGAAGGTCATGATCGTCGAACAAACTGGGGGCTTCTGCAAAGTGATTCATAAGACTCACTTTGCAGAACATTTCATGAACTTCTGGTTAATGATAAAGTGGCAAATCAGCCTTTCATCGAATCCCAGAAACTTTTCACGGACTTGAAGAAATTCGAGCCGTTTGGATTGTTCTCGGCCTTAATGGAATCAAATTCCTTAAGGATTTCTTTTTGCCGTGCGGTGAGGTTCACAGGGGTTTCTACAGCGAGTTCGATGAACATATCACCTGCTCCACCACCGCGTAGGGCAGGCATACCTTTGCCGCGCAGACGCATTTGGCGGCCGGATTGCGACCCCTCAGGGATTTTCACACGAGAGCGCCCGCCGTCGATGGTTGGCACTTCGATCTCGCCGCCCAGCGCCGCAGAGGCAATGCTCACGGGGACTTGGCAGTAGAGGTTGAGGTTATCGCGCTCGAACAGTTTGTGATCGGCCACTTCGATGAAGATGTAGAGATCGCCTGTCGGGCCGCCGCGCATCCCTGCTTCGCCTTCGCCAGCGAGGCGGATGCGTGTGCCAGTTTCGACACCAGCGGGGATGTTGACGGAAAGCGATTTTTCTTTCTCGACGCGTCCTTGGCCGTGGCAGACTTTGCACGGGTTCTTGATGGTTTGGCCCATACCGTTACAGGTCGGGCAGGTGCGTTCTACCGTGAAGAAACCTTGCTGCGCGCGCACTTTACCCATGCCGGAACAGGTCGGGCATGTTACGGGCTCCGAGCCACCTTCTGCACCTGTGCCTTTGCACGATCCACAAGATACGGCTGCGGGCACGTTGATGGTCTTCTGCATACCTGAGAAGGCGTCTTCGAGCTTGATCCGCAGGTTATAGCGCAGGTCATTGCCGCGCTGGGCGCGCGAGCGTCCGCCGCCCATACCGCCGCCGCCAAAATTACCGAACAGATCGTCAAAGACGTCAGAGAAGGCAGAGGAGAAGTCACTATGTCCGCCGCCGCGCTGGCCACCGCCACCGCCCATGCCACCTTCAAAGGCTGCATGACCGTAACGGTCGTACGCTGCTTTCTTCTCTGGATCTTTCAGGATTTCGTGAGCTTCATTCGCTTCTTTGAACTGCTCTTCGGCCTTCGGATTGTCGGAATTGCGGTCTGGGTGGAGCTCTTTCGCCTTTTGGCGATAGCCCTTTTTAATCTCATCGGCAGAGGCACCTTTTTTGATGCCTAGAATTTCATAGTAGTCGCGTTTTGCCATTGTCACTTTTCCCCCTTGGGAATGGAAAAAGACCGGCCCGGTTCAGGGGCCGGTCTCATTTACCTTAGGCGGATGCCTTAGTTGCCACGCTTGTCGTCACCGAGATCTTCGAAGTCGGCATCGAGGATGTCATCCTCGTCAGCGCCCTTAGGCTCTGCTTCGCCGTTTTCTTCGTCCTGGCTGGCCTTATAGATGGCTTCACCAAGCTTCATGGCAGCTTCTGTGACGTTCTGGATGCCGGACTTGATCTTGTCGGCGTTGTCGCCTTCCAGATCGTCCTTGAGCGCTGCGATAGCAAGCTCGATGGCTTCGATCGTGGTCGGGTCAACCTTGTCGGCGTGCTCTTCCATCGACTTTTCGGTCGAGTGGATCATGCTTTCCGCTTGGTTCTTGCTTTCGATCAACTCGCGGCGCGCTTTATCGGCGTCGGCGTTCTCTTCGGCGTCGCGAACCATTGCTTCGATGTCCTCGTCTGAGAGGCCGCCCGATGCTTGGATCGTGATCTGCTGTTCTTTGCCAGTGCCTTTATCTTTCGCGCCCACCGATACGATGCCGTTGGCGTCGATATCAAAGGTCACTTCGATTTGCGGCATGCCGCGTGGCGCTGGTGGGATACCTTCCATGTTGAACTGGCCGAGGATTTTGTTGTCGGCAGCCATTTCGCGTTCACCTTGGAACACACGGATTGTCACAGCGTTTTGGTTGTCTTCGGCGGTCGAGAAGACCTGAGACTTCTTGGTTGGGATCGTCGTGTTACGGTCGATCAAGCGTGTGAACACGCCGCCAAGTGTCTCAATCCCGAGGGACAATGGTGTCACGTCCAGAAGAACAACGTCTTTCACGTCGCCCTGAAGAACGCCCGCCTGAATGGCAGCACCCATGGCCACAACTTCGTCTGGGTTCACGCCCTGATGCGGCTCTTTGCCAAAGAATTTTGCGACTTCTTCTTTGACGCGTGGCATGCGTGTCATACCACCAACAAGAACAACCTCATCGATGTCGCTCGTGGACAGGCCAGCGTCTTTCAACGCAGCTTGGCAAGGCTTCATAGACGCTTTGATCAGGTCAGCAACGAGGCTTTCCAACTTCGCCCGTGTCAGCTTCATGACCATGTGCAACGGCTGGCCGTTGGACCCCATGGAGATAAACGGCTGGTTGATCTCTGTGGACGAGGAAGACGAGAGTTCGATCTTCGCTTTTTCCGCAGCTTCCTTAAGACGCTGAAGCGCCATCTTGTCTTTGGTCAGGTCAACCGAGTTCTCTTTTTTGAACTCGTCGGCAAGGTAGTTCACGATGCGCATGTCAAAGTCTTCACCGCCGAGGAACGTGTCGCCGTTGGTGGATTTTACTTCGAACAGGCCGTCGTCGATTTCGAGGATCGTGACGTCGAATGTACCGCCGCCAAGGTCATAGACCGCAATGGTCTGTGTGTCTTTTTTGTCGAGACCGTAAGCAAGCGCCGCTGCTGTTGGCTCGTTGATGATGCGCAGCACTTCGAGGCCAGCGATTTTGCCGGCGTCTTTTGTCGCCTGACGCTGAGCATCGTTGAAGTATGCAGGAACGGTAATAACCGCTTGGGTCACTTCTTCGCCAAGGTAAGACTCTGCAGTCTCTTTCATCTTGCCGAGGATCACAGCGGAGATCTGTGCAGGAGAGTATTTCTCGCCGCGGGATTCGACCCATGCGTCGCCATTGCCGCCGTCAACGATGTTGAACGGCATGTTCTTCTTTTCCTTCGCAAGGTCCTTGTCGTCAAAACGACGACCGATCAGACGCTTTACTGCGAAGATTGTGTTTTCTGGGTTAGTGACTGCCTGACGCTTTGCAGGCTGACCAACAAGACGCTCGTCTTCAGTGAATGCAACGATGGATGGTGTTGTACGTGCACCTTCACTGTTCTCGATCACGCGTGGCTTAGAGCCGTCCATGATGGAGATACAAGAGTTTGTGGTTCCGAGGTCGATACCAATAATTTTAGACATATTTCAAATCCCTTACGCTAGGCGGTTTGAGCGGCGCGAACCCGTTTCGGCACCCGCGCCTGATTTATGTGAGACAGATCAGACAATCGCCTGATCGTTTGATCTTGGCGTATATAGGGTCGCGGTTTGGAGGCTGCAAGCGGGGGATAAGGGAGAGATCTGCAAAATTGCATGTTTGCCGCAATTTCACGTAACTTCGGCAGCGATTTCGTTGAACTCACGCCAAAAGGCCCGAGAATTCATATTATCGCGCAGCGCCCCAGCTGATCGACGCGCTCTTACGGGTGTAAAATTCGCCCATCATGCCGATCATGACCAAGCCGATCGCGACGTAAAATGGATAACTTGGCGAGCTAAAATGCGGGTTGTAGTTCAAAAAGATGAAACCACGCGCTTGATCGATCGTGTGGAAAAGCGGGTTCCAATCAAAAAGAACCAACATCGACGAGGGCAGTGTGTTCGCCACAAACATCTTACCCGAAGCAATCATACTGGCACGGCTGTAGATGCTGACGAGAACTTTCACGGCATCCGGCGCCCATGGCTTCATCGCGAGAAAAATCATCCCGACGCCCACACCCGATAGCCAAGCAGCCAATAGCATCGCCATCGCACCAATTGGCTGATTGATCACCACTGGTGTGAAGGCCACGTGGTAGATGAACAAGACGAAGAAGAGGGACAAAAGCTGTAGGTAGAGTGAGGAAATGGCGGCGGCCGAGATCGAAATCATTGTATTCATTGGCGCGTGTTGCATCATGGCAGATGCTGGCCCTTCGGACCCGACGACTGCGCCGACGGCTTTTGTGTGGCACATAAACAGGAAGATGCCCGACATGATGTAGAGCAGAAAATCGCCACGAATGGCCGCGCCCCGCATACCGAGAAAGAAAAACATGGCATAGAATGTGAGTACAAATACCACAGTTTGCGTCATATTCATGAGCAAACCGACCACAGCGTTCCGATGGGTCTTGCGCACATCGCGCACGATGGAATGATAAATTAGCTCCGTCATCCCGAACAAGGTGCGAGTCGTTGTCTTGCGGACTTGCGGTTGAAACATCAAATAACCTGCATTTTACGGGGACATCTGTTCAAATTCACGAATTTCTTGCCGTTCGCGTTGCCGCCTATCATAAGGGGGGAAACCTGTTTTTTCAATCATAACAGTAAGCGATATAACTAAACGTGAAGGTACAAGAGATGAATTTTGGTCAGTTGTCAGAAGTGATGCGCCGTTTGGCGCTGGAAGCGGGCGATAAAATTATGGAGATTTATGCAGATCCCGATTTTGAGGTCCGTTCCAAATCTGACGATAGCCCTGTTACGGCTGCTGATGAGGCCGCTGATGCGATCATTAGCGCGGGTCTGCGAGAGGCGTTTCCTGATGTGGCGCTGGTGACTGAAGAGCAGGCAGATAGCCACGGTCAAACGGTCTCGACGTTTCTGATCGTTGATCCACTGGATGGCACCAAAGAATTCATCAATCGTCGTGGCGATTTCACGGTGAATATCGCCTATGTTGTTGACGGCGTGCCTGTGCGCGGGATCGTTTATGCCCCTGCGAAGGACCGCTTGTTCTATACTGACGCCGATGGCGTTTCTGTCGAGGAATCGGGTGAGTTTGCCAAAGATAAGGTTGGTCCTGTGACTCCGATCAAAGTGAAAAGCCCTGACAATAACGCGCTTCTGGTTGTTGCGTCCAAATCGCATCGTGATCAAGCGACGGATGACTATATTAACAAATACAACGTGGCCGACAGCAAGAGTGCTGGTTCATCGCTGAAGTTCTGTCTGGTTGCCACCGGTGAAGCGGATATTTACCCGCGTGTTGGTCGCACGATGGAATGGGATACGGCCGCTGGCCACGCTGTTTTGAGCGGTGCCGGCGGTGACGTGATCCGTTTTGATGACCACAGCCCGTTGCGTTATGGCAAAGCCGATTTCGCCAACCCGTTCTTTATCGCCTATGCCCCAGGCGTTGATCTGAAGAAGCCTTAAATGCCAGTCCTGATAGTCATTCCCGCTCGTTATGCATCGACCCGTTATCCTGGAAAACCACTTGTTGAATTGCGCGGTGCAGGGGGCGAGGCAAAGAGCCTGATCCGCCGTAGCTGGGATGCTGCGATGGAAGTCAAAGGCGTTGACCGCGTTGTTGTTGCCACTGACGATGTGCGGATTAAGGACGCGGCAGAAGCGTTTGGCGCGGAAGTCGTGATGACGTCTGAGGCCTGCCAAAACGGCACGGAGCGCTGCGCTGAAGCACTGGCCAATCTGGGCGGTGGTTATGACATCGTGGTGAACCTGCAAGGGGATGCGCCATTGACCCCCGCGTGGTTTGTCGAGGATCTGGTTGCGGGCCTGCGCGCCCATCCGGAAGCACAAGTTGCGACCCCTGTTTTGCGCACCGAAGGGGCTGCGCTCAACGGGTTCCTTGAGGATCGCCGTGCGGGTCGCGTTGGTGGCACAACGGCGGTATTTGGTGCGAATTACAACGCGCTCTATTTCTCGAAAGAGGTCATTCCTTACACGGGAAAAACTTATGCGGATCAAGATGATACGCCAGTTTTCCACCATGTCGGGGTCTATGCTTATCGGCCTGAGGCACTGGACGCTTATCCGAAGTGGGCGATGGGGCCATTGGAGAAGCTCGAAGGGTTGGAGCAGCTGCGTTTTCTGGAACGTGGTGCACATGTTCTTTGCGTTGAAGTACCTGCAAAGGGCCGACAGTTCTGGGAGTTGAACAACCCTGAAGATGTGCCGCGGATCGAGATGATGTTGGCGCAAATGGGGATCGCGTGACGGCGCCTGCCGTCAGCGTTGTTATTGTAAGTCACGGGCGGCCTGCGTCGCTTGGGAATTGCCTGACGGGTGTCGGGCAAATCGACTATCCGAACTTTGAAATTGTCATCGTCGCTGATCAATCGGGGATCGCCGCGGTGAAAGCACATGCGCTGGGCGATCAGGTGAAGCTGGTGCTACACGACGCGGCGAATATCTCGACCGCGCGGAATGCGGGAATCGCGGCATCGGCGGGCGAAATTGTTGCCTTCATCGACGATGATGCCGTCCCAGAACCGACATGGCTTAGCCATCTGATTGCGCCGTTCGCGGATGAAGGCGTTGCTGCCGCCGGTGGTTATGTGATCGGGCGCAATGGGATAAGTTTTCAGTGGAAGGCGCGGACAGTTTATCCCGATGCCCACACCGAAGATTTGCTCCTCAAGGGCGATGCGCCGCAGGTTTTTGAGGGTTCGTCTGCTCGCGCGATCAAAACTGAGGGAACGAATATGGCTGTGCGCCGTGACGTTTTGGAGCGGCTCGGCGGGTTTGATCCCGCGTTTCATTTCTATCTCGACGAGACGGATTTAAACATGCGGATCGGTGTGGCGGGCCTTAAGACCGCGATTGTGCCTCTAGCGCAGGTGCATCACGGATTTGCCGAAAGCACGCGACGCAGTGCAGACCGTGTGCCTGCGACCTTATACGATATCGGGGCGAGCCTTGCCGTCTACTTGCGCAAACATAAAGGCAATTTAGGTGCAGGCGCGATTGAGCGAGAGGTTCAGGTCGCGCGGATGAGACGGTTTGTTGCGGCTGCGCGATGCACTGACCGACACGCGACCGAGGTGTTGGCGACTTTCGATGAGGGTTGGAATGAGGGCCTGAAAAGAGATTTTGGTGCAGCGTATAATGTGTCACGTGGCCAGAAGATGGAACCGTTCTTGTCGCCGATGCAAGGAAATATGGTCATAATTTCCGGGCGAAGCTGGCAGCGGAAGGCGAAACTTCGCGAGGCCCGCAAGGCCGTTGCGCGGGGCTCTCGCGTCTCGGTCTATCTCTTTTCTCTATCCGCGCGATATCACAGCGTTTGCTTTGTGACGGACGGGTTCTGGTTGCAAACGGGGGGGCTGTTCGGGAAATCTCATAGAACTGACCCAATTTGGACATTTTGGACATTTAAGAAACGACTGGAACGCGAAGCGGCGCGCGTGGCATCGTTGAGAACCGTAAATTCCCTTGTCACGGGAGTGATTTAAAAACTTTCACCTATTTATGGGTGTTAGTGATCATGGTAGATATGGGCAAAGACATTTTAGGCGCACGTCATATGAAGCGGAAAGTTACCAAGGCCATCTTCCCAGTTGCAGGACTTGGGACAAGATTCTTGCCAGCGACTAAATCTGTCCCCAAGGAAATCATGACATTGGTCGACAAGCCGCTCATTCAATATGCGATTGACGAGGCGCGTGCGGCGGGCATTAAGGATTTCATTTTTATCACCTCCCGTGGCAAATCCGCGCTTGAGGATTATTTCGACCACGCACCTGATCTTGAAGCCTCATTGCGCAAAGCAGGCAAGACCGAGCTTTTGGACGTTCTTAAAGAGACCAATATGGAGAGTGGCGCGATTGCCTACATGCGCCAGCATAAGCCGCTGGGGTTGGGTCATGCTGTCTGGTGCGCACGCCGCTTCATCGGGAATGAGCCTTTTGCTGTTATTCTACCAGACGATGTGATCGCTGCCGAAAAACCATGTTTGCAGCAAATGGTAGAAGCCTATGAGGAAACTGGCGGCAGCATGGTCGCTGCGATGGAAGTCGCACCAGAAAAAACATCGTCTTACGGTGTTCTAGACCCAGAAAGTGTTACTGGGGATGTGGTGAAGGTGCGCGGTATGGTTGAGAAGCCGAAGGCCGGCGATGCGCCATCTAATCTCGCAGTCATCGGGCGCTATATTTTGTCTCCGAAGGTGCTTCAGAACTTTAGCCAGATCACTAAGGGTGCTGGCGGCGAGCTTCAGTTGACCGATGCGATTGCGCAAGAATTGGTCGAAGGGCGCGATGTCTTTGGGTACAAATTCAAAGGCAAGCGCTACGATTGCGGCTCTAAAGCAGGCTATTTGCAAGCAATGGTGGCATTTGCAATGGCGCGAGAGGATCTGCGCGACGAGTTTGGCAGCTATCTTGAAGAAGTCGTCGCGCAACGCGCGTCTTTAACCTAAACCTCGAACGGGGATGACTGACGCAGGTCATAGATCAAATTCTTGTCGGCTGCTCGACATAACGCGTCTTGTTAATCGATCAATGCTACATCCGACGGGCGTTGATCGGGTTGAGCGCGCCTATTTGAGGGCGCTCTTGGCGGATTCTAAAAGTCAGTTATTTGGCATTTCGCGCACGGCGTTAGGTTTTGTGTTGCTTGATCGACGAGGCTGTTTGGCTGTTGCGACTGCGCTGGATTCTGGTGCTTGGGGTGACGCGGATTTATTGAGCAAGTTCAACCCGCGATTGGACCAAGCCCGCCGTATCGGTCAAAGTTTTGTACGACGGATCGCTTTTAAGAAGGCTCGAAAATCGCGGCTCTTGGCCATGTTAGAGACGCATTTGCCGCGAAACTATACTTATATCAATGTCGGGCACAGCAATCTCAATCCCCGCATGTTTGATGGGGTTGATGCCGCGCAAAAGGTCGTTCTCATTCACGACACGATCCCGCTCGATCTTCCAAATACGCAACGCTTGGGCGCGCGCGATGAATTTTATCAAAAGCTTAAACTGGTTTCAGAGCGGGCGGACCGCGTGATCTGCACCTCGTCTCAATGCGAGGCAGATGTGCGCCGTCATTTGGATAAGATCGGACGCGTGCCGCCGATCACGACCGCGTTGCTTGGCATTGATGTGCCTGTGTTAGACACCAAATCTCACCCACCTGAGTCGCCTTACTTTGTGTGCGTTGGCACCATTGAGCCGCGCAAGAACCACGCCTTGCTTCTGGATATTTGGAAAGATTGGGGTGCTGAGGCGCCGCCGCTTTATATTTGCGGCAAGCGGGGCTGGAACAATGAGGCCGTTTTTGCGCGACTGGACGCGGGTATTCCAAACGTTATCGAGCAAAACGATCTGTCGGATGCGCAAATTGCGACGCTACTTTCAGGTGCCTCGGCCATGCTGTTTCCGTCGTATTCTGAAGGGTTTGGGCTGCCGCCTGCGGAGGCCCTGACGTTGGATTGCCGTGTCGTTTGTGCCGATTTGCCAGTTTATGGGGAAATTCTAGGCAACAGTGCCGTTTACGTAGACGTAGATGACCGCTATCTATGGGAAAAGACGATCAAAAAGCTGGCAGTGACTCCACGTTCTGATCCCGAGCCGCGATATGAACCGCCCACTTGGGCTGTGCATTTCAAGACGGTGTTAACGGTGATCTGATAGCGGTAGTTTCGTGCTATCATGGATCAGGGCTTAGATAGGGGCATTTTTGGGCATCTGGCGGTCATATCGATTACGAATTCAGCGTAAACGCTGGCGCTATCGGGCGCTGCGCAAAAGGCATGAGCTATCTGTTATTGCAGATCGTGCGGGTCAGATCCAAAATGATGACATTCTGCTCTTTTCGACCTTCCGCAACGAGGCTGTGCGCCTTCCCTATTTCCTAAAGTATTACCGTGACCTCGGGGTCAATCATTTCATTATGGTCGATAATGAAAGCGACGATGGCGGCACCGACTATCTGAAAGATCAGCTTGATGTGACTCTTTGGAAAGCCAAAGGTAGTTATAAGCGGGCGCGATTTGGTGTCGATTGGTTGAACCACTTACAGCGTAAATATGCCCATGGGCATTGGACGCTAGTGGTCGACCCTGACGAATTTCTGGTCTATCCGTTCTGTGATACGCGCCCCCTGAGGGCCTTGACGGACTGGCTTGATGCCTCGTCGATTAAGTCTTTCGGCGCGATGCTGGTCGATATGTATCCCAAGGGGCCGATTGATAACATTCCCTATAACCCTGGTGACGACCCGCTCGATATCGCGCCTTGGTTTGATAGCGGCAACTATATTATCAACAGGAATCTGGCGTTCGGAAATCTCTGGATTCAAGGCGGGCCGCGAGCGCGGACCTTCTTTGCAGATGAGCCAGAGAAAGCGCCCGCTTTGAACAAGATTCCTTTAGTAAAATGGAACAAGGACTACACTTACGTCAGCTCCACCCACATGCTGTTGCCGCGCGGCTTGAACCTCGTCTATGACGAATGGGGTGGCGAGAAGGCGTCTGGTGCCTTGCTGCATATGAAGTTCCTTTCGACCTTTACCGATAAGGCACGCGAAGAATTGGATCGTGGCGAGCATTATGCCAACAGTGTTGAGTATAAGGCTTATGCGGCGGGAATTGAGTCGAACCCCGATCTTTGGTGCAAGTGGTCCGAGAAATACATCAATTGGCGGCAGCTTGAGATTTTGGGGATCATGTCAAAGGGGAACTGGGCATGACCGTCGGTGTTGTCATCCTCGTTCACAATGCGTTTGACCGCGCAGAACAGGTGATCCGTCACTGGGTGAAGGGTGGCTGCCCTGTCGTTGTGCATGTCGATAAGAACGTCGACGATAAAGACCATGACGATTTTGTAGCGGCCTTGTCGGATCTCAATAAGGTGAAATTTTGCAAACGGCATATTTGCGACTGGGGCACGTGGGGGATCGTTGCGGGCACACAATCTGCGGCGACGCTTTTGCTGTCGAAGTTTCCTGACGTTCGGCACGTTTATCTCGCGTCTGGGTCGTGTATGCCGCTACGCCCCGTGCGCGAATTGGTGAAATACCTTGATAGCCGCCCGCGCACAGATTTTATCGAGAGCGCGACAACGTCAGATGTGCCTTGGACCGTTGGCGGTTTGGATGCCGAACGTTTTACCCTGCGGTTCCCGTTTTCGTGGAAAACCAACCGCCGCATGTTTGACGGCTATGTGAAGCTTCAGCGGCTGGTGCGGTTTAAGCGCAGAATTCCAGCGGGCATTGTGCCGCATATGGGCTCGCAGTGGTGGTGCCTCACGCGGCAGACTCTTTCGGCGATGCTACAGGACCCTGAGCGCCAGACATATGATCGTTATTTCAAGAAGGTTTGGATTCCTGATGAGAGTTATTTTCAGACCCTTGCGCGGCTTTATTCAGGTAACATCGAGAGCCGTTCACTGACGCTGTCGAAATTTGATTTTCAGGGCAAACCGCATATTTTCTATGATGACCATCTACAGCTTTTACGGCGGTCGGACTGCTTTGTTGCGCGCAAAATCTGGCCCAACGCGACCCGCCTTTATAAGACTTTCCTGTCGGATGACGGGTTGGCGATGCAAGGCGCGGAGCCAAATCCTGGCAAGATCGACCGCATTTTCTCGAAGGCGGTTGATCGGCGGACGCGTGGTCGTCCGGGGCTGTATATGCAAAGCCGCTATCCGAACCGTGATTGGGAAAACGGCGTGACGTCTGCGCCCTATTCGGTGTTCGGGGGCTTTACTGAACTGTTTGAGAACTTCGAACCTTGGCTGGCAAAGGTGACGGCGGCACGGGTGCATGGCCACCTTTACGCTAAGGACCGCGTTGAATTTGACGGGCGCCAAAGCTCGTTTAGTGGTGCGTTGATCGATAACCCGATTTTGCGCGACTATAACAGTCAGATGTTCCTGACGAACCTGATTTGGAATACCCGCGGTGAACGCCAGTGTTTCCAATTCGGCCCGCAAGACTCGCAGTTTATCAGCTGGATGCTGGCGACTGATCCGAACGCCCATGTTTCTGTCATTTCGGGGGCTTGGGCTGTGCGGTTGTTCCAATCGAACCGTAATTTTGCGGATATTCGCCAAGAGGCGGCGCATTTACAGCAGATCGAGAACGAGCATCTGAGCGCGTTGCGATCCCCTTGGGCGAAGGCGCGGGTGCGCGTTTGGACAATGGCAGAGTTTATCCAAGCGCCGATGGAGCCGCTCCAAATGATCGTGGATGAGACGACGGGCAAGGCTGCGCGCCGCCTTACGGAAGCGCCGCGCATGGCTGATTTGACGGGCTTTGGCCAGTTCCTTCAGAATCTGAAAAACCAAGGGATGCACCCCTATTTGATGGGTGATTTCCCTGTTGATACGCTGACAAACAATGCGCCGAAAAAACCGCGTAAACCCTATCTGGTAAGGTAAATGGCAAACTTTGATTACTTTGTCGTGTTTGCTGAAATGCGCACTGGCTCCAATTTTCTCGAAGCGAACATTAATGCCTTTGACGGGCTATCGTGTCTGGGCGAGGCGTTTAATCCCCATTTCATCGGCTACCCTGATAACGAAAAAATCCTTGGGGTGACGCAAAAGGAGCGTGACGCTGACCCGAATGTATTGATCGAAAAAATCAAAGCGGCGGATGGGTTGAACGGGTTTCGGTTTTTTAATGATCACGATCAGCGCGTGCTAGATATTTGCATGTCGGATCGTCGGTGTGCGAAAATCATACTAACGCGCAATCCGGTCGAGAGCTTCGTCAGTTGGAAAATCGCGTCGGCGACGGGACAGTGGAAGCTGACCAATATGAACCACGCCAAAACCGAGAAAATCACATTTGTCCCGCAAGAGTTTGAGGCGCACCTCGAGGCGCTGCAAGGGTTTCAGGTTACGCTGCTCAATACACTGCAACGGCTTGGGCAGACTGCGTTTTACGTGGCATACGAAGATCTGCAAGACGTTGATGTGATGAACGGCATGGCAGAATACTTGGGCTGCTATGAGCGGATTGCAGGTCTGGATAAGACGTTTAAGAAGCAAAACCCAATGCCGATGTCGCAGAAAGTTTCGAATTTTGAAGCGATGGAAGTGTCGTTGGCGCGTCTGGATCGATTTAATCTGACCCGAACGCCGAATTTTGAACCGCGTCGTGGCCCAATGATCCCGACCTATATTGCCGCGCCCAAAAGCGGCCTGCTTTATATGCCGATCAAGACCGGGCCAGATGAGGCCGTGTGCGATTGGATGGGGCGTCTTGACGGGCTGGATGCGGATGCCGTGCAGCGTGATTTTACCCAAGGCTCGATCCGTAAATGGAAACGAACCCATGTTGGGCACCGTAGTTTTACCGTTCTGAGGCATCCTTTGGCGCGCGCCCATGCCGCGTTCTGCCATCATATTCTGCAAACAGGCGAGGGCAGTTTCCGCGAAATTCGCGCGACGTTGCGCAAGGTTCACAACCTGCCAATTCCTGACCAAGGCGCCGAGCCAGAGGCTGATCCGCACTATAACATGGCGGCGCATAAGGCCGCGTTTTTGTCGTGGCTGAGTTTTCTCAAGGGCAATTTGACGGCGCAAACCGCGATCCGCGTTGATGGGGCTTGGGGTAGTCAGCTAACGCTATTGCAGGGCATGGCCAACTTTGGGATGCCTGACATGATCCTGCGCGAGGACCGTTTGCGTGGAGATTTGGCTGGGCTCGCGGGGCAATTGGGGCTGACGAGCATGCCGGAGCCGATGAAGATGACTGATCCCTATGCTGCTCGTTTGGCCGCGATCTATGGGCCAGACGTTGAGGCAGCTGGCAAAGAAGCGTGCCAACGGGATTACCTCGCATTTGGATTCGGGGATTGGCGGCCGCGTTAGGCGGCTTGTGTCGACCGTACTTCTGTCAGGATTGCGTAGAGCGTATTCGGGTCTATGTTCGCCCGGAGTTTAGCGCAGACTTCCGGATCACGCATTGTGCGTGCGACCAATGCCAGCGCTTTGAGGTGCTCAACACCATGCGTTTTTGGCGCCAAAAGGGCGAAGACCAAATCAACGGGCTGACGATCGACGGAATCAAAATTCAACGGCTTTTCGAGGCGTAGAAAAATGCCGCTGACGGTTTTGACGTTTTCTAGACGGGCGTGAGGCAAGGCAATCCCGTTGCCAACACCCGTCGGGCCGAGGCCTTCACGCTCGATAAGTGCTTCAATGACTTTGGTGCCATTCAGGCCATAGCAGCCCTCGGCGAGTTCGCCCAGATCGTGAAATAGTCGCTTCTTGCTAGTGCAGGAGTTGATGGTTTTCACGGCGTTTGGGTTTAGAATTTCGCCAAGGTTCATTTCAAAACTTTCCGACCGTTATGGTCTGATTGGATTAACCCGTAGCACGTGGGTCGACCCAACCAATGTTTCCATCGCCACGCCGATACACAACGTTAACGCCACCATGCTTTTCGTTTCGGAAAACGAGGACGGGCTTGTCCGCGAGTTCCATCTGCATCACCGCTTCACCGACTGAAAGAGACTGAATCTTCTCTTCCATTTCCGCGATAATCATCGCGTTTACTGTGTCATCCTGCGATTCATTCGTTTCATCACTTGGAGCGAGGATATACGAGCCTGCATCTGAAAGTTCAACAGGCTGTACACGTTCCTTGTGGTGGTCCTTCAGGCGTCGCTTATAGCGCCGCAGCTGTTTGTCCATTTTCTCGGCGCAGCCATCAAATGCGGCGTAGATTTCATTAGCATGATCAGTAGCTTGGGCGGTTAGGCCGGTGGACAGGTGCACAATTGCTTCGCAGACATATTCGTGCCCAGACTTTGAGAAAACCACATGTGCGTCCGTCGGACGACCCGCATATTTGCTTAAAATAATGCTCAGTTCTGTCTGGACATGTGTCTGTAGTGCTTCGCCTACATCGATTTGCTTTCCACTAACCTGATAGCGCATCGCTTCTCCAATTCTCTTTATTTTGGCCGACAACAGATGGAGGGAATTCAGCCCTCTAAAGGGTGCCTAACACTTGATTGAAAATTGATAACAGCCCGATTTTGCTTAATTTATCCCTAACATCAGGCAGCGAGGCCTGAACAGCAAAGGGAAAGAAAACCAAGTCTGTCATCCCCTACATTTGGCGCTAACAGCAGGGGGTTTGTCAATGATTGAGTGGTTAATATGAGTGCATTTTAGGTAACGCGGAAACTATTCCCGAGATAGACGCGGCGCACATTCTCATCTTGGATGACTTCTTGGGTGGTTCCGCTCATCAAAACCTTGCCATCATGAAGGATATAAGCGCGATCAACGATTTGCAGGGTTTCTTGCACGTTGTGATCCGTAATCAAAACCCCGATCCCACGATTCTTGAGGTCGGCGACAAGGTGCCGAATTTCACCAACGGCAATCGGGTCAACGCCTGCAAAAGGCTCATCCAGCAGGACGTATTTCGGCCCCGCCGCGAGGCATCGCGCAATCTCAACGCGCCGCCGCTCACCACCAGATAGCGCAAGAGCATTGGCCCGCCGTAGGTGTTCGATGGAAAACTCCGAGAGCAGTTCCTCGAGCCGTTTACGCCGGTTGCGTTTTTCAGGGACTGCGATTTCGAGAATAGACATGATGTTGTCTTCGACATTCAAGCCGCGGAAGATGGACATTTCCTGCGGCAGGTAGCCGATTCCTAATCGCGCACGGCGATACATCGGCAGTTTGGTCACATCCCGACCGTCCACAATGACACTGCCGCCCTCTGGCGTCACAAGACCCGCGATAGAATAAAAGCAGGTGGTTTTCCCAGAGCCATTAGGCCCAAGGAGCGCCACAACTTCGCCGCGGCCCAATTCAAGGCTCACGTCACGAATAACAAGTCGTTTGCTATAGCTCTTGCGCAGATTGACGATCTTGAGACCCGCATCGCCATCTTGCACTTGCAGCTTTGGAGTATCGGTCATCAATTTCCGCCGTCTTGTTGGAATACCGTGCGCACACGGCCCGTCATTTGCGCATTGCCTGATTTTACATCGATTGTCATGGCATCGGCTGACAAAGCACTTGCACCTTGGGTCAACAGTACGCTCCCGCTCAATTTCAACACGCCGCTGGTCAGATTATAGTCTGCGCTGCTTGCTTCGGCAGATTCTGTCGCGGTCACAAAAGTCACGCCGCCACTCGCCAAGAGCTGTGAGATGTCCCCTGTCGCATCGGAATAGATGACCTGCACCGTACCTGCCGACAATCGCAGGTCGCCTTGGCCAACAAGAACATTGCCGCTGAAAACCGCTGTGCCGCTGCCTTGGTCAACCGACAGATTGTCTGCGGACACTTCAACGGGCGCGGTTGGGTCGGTGCTAATGCCGCCAAGGTTAATATTGGTTTGCGCATTTGCAGCGGTCCCAAGGGTGATCGCAAGCATGAGAGCCATGAATCGTTTCATTTGTTCGCTTCCTCTGCTTGGTCGGTCTGTGGGGTGTATATCAGTCGAACACCGTCTGTGAAAAGCATCTGCTGGCCGATGTCGTCATCAGCCGCCTGAAATGTGACGCGTCCAGCGGTCAAAATACCATATGGCGCGTGCACCTCGAGCGCGCCTTCGGATGTTATCGTGCCTGTCTGCAAATTGGCCGTCAGCCCGTTTGTTTCCATGGTGTAGCCGCTTGAGGTTTCCAGTCGCGCCAGCCCTGAAAGCCGCGCGATTTTTGACGCGCCATCAACTTCACCATCGACGGCTTCGACGTTGATCTTGCTGCCGTCTTTGGATTCGACGTTCAGCTTTAGGTCGCTGATCGTCACGTTTTGGCTGTTTTCGGGATCAATCTTCGCCGAGCCAGCGGTAATCGCGACAATCGATCCGCTATCCGTGACGCCAGAGAACTGTGGGGCGTGAATCTTCTGTTCTTTGGCCAAGACGTTGATTTCCGCAAAGGGGATATCTGTCGTGTCATTGCCAGTGCGGGCAAATAGGAAAAGCGTCGACAAAAGCCCAAGCGCACAAAGAGGCAAGATGATCTTTGACCAGCCGACAAGCTGCGTATGGAAGTTATCGGCGGCCACAGGCTTAGACAACGCCCGCACGCAGGCAGTCGTGGATGTGCAAAATGCCCTGCACTTGCAGGGGGCCATCAGGATCAACAACAAAGAGGCAAGTGATCTTGCCCTGCATGACATTAATGGCCTCGGCAGCGAGCGTATTTGGCCCGACGGTCCGAGGATGCGCTGTCATAACGTCGCCTGCTTTCATCCCCAGTAGCCCATCCATATGGCGGCGCAAATCGCCGTCGGTGATAATGCCGCATAGGTAGCCATCGGTGTCGGTCACGCCAACCACGCCGAACCCCTTTTGACTGATCATCAGCAGGGTGTCGCTCATCGGGCTTGCCGCTGCAATCAACGGGATGCTATCGCCGCCGTGCATAAGGTCGCGGACCTTGGCAAGTTTTGCGCCAAGTTTGCCGCCCGGATGGAAATCGCGGAAATTTTCGGGGGTGAATTCGCGGTGTTCCATCATCGCGATCGCCAAGGCGTCGCCCAGCGCAAGCGTCATTGTCGTCGAGATCGTGGGCACGATGCCCGTGCCACAAGCCTCGCCCAGCTGCGGCAAGAGGATTGCCACATCGGATTGCGTCAAAAGCGTGCTTTCCGCGCGGCTTGCGACCCCGATCATCGGGATGTCAAACCGGCGGGTGTAGGCAACCAGATCAGCCAATTCGGGTGTCTCGCCAGAGTTTGACAGCACGATCACGACATCGCCGCTGGTCATCATGCCAAGGTCGCCGTGACTGGCTTCCGCAGGGTGCACGAAATGGGCGGGGGTGCCTGTGCTGGCGAAAGTCGCCGCCATTTTGCGGGCGATGTGGCCCGATTTGCCCATGCCAGACACGATAACGCGGCCTTTTGCATTCAACAAAAGGGCAACCGCCTCGCCAAAACTGGGGCCAAGTGATGTGCTTAATGTTGTGAGCGCGGCTGCCTCGGCGTCGATGACGCGCTTTGCGGAGGCTACGAATTTAACTTGGTCTGTCATGTGTGTGAAAAAATGTCCTGTTCGGGCCAGCCAGTCAAATCAAGTTTGGCCCGTGTGGGTAAAAAGTCAAAGCAGGCTTGCGCCATGTCCATCCGGCCTTCGCGTTGCAAAAGCACGTTAAACGCGGCGCGTAGTTTGTGCAGGTAAAGCACATCGGAGGCTGCATAGTCGAGTTGCGCCGCAGTGAGTTTGGGTGCGCCCCAATCACTTTGCTGCTGTAGTTTGGAAATATCGATCTTGAGCATTTCTTGCAGCAGGTTCTTGAGGCCGTGGCGGTCCGTATATGTCCGCACCAGTTTCGAGGCGATTTTGGTACAATAGACGGGAGCAGTTACGGCGCCAAAGGCGTTGAGCAAAGCGGCGATGTCAAAGCGCCCGTAGTGGAAGATTTTGAGCACATTCGGGTCTTCAAGCATGGCCTTGAGGTTGGGTGCCTCAGTCTGCCCCTGTGCTATCTGCACGAGGTGGCAATCACCATCGCCGCGCGACATTTGCACGAGGCAGAGCCTGTCTCGGTGTGGGTTCAACCCCATCGTTTCGCAATCAATGGCCACGACAGGCCCAAGATCTAGCCCGTCAGGCAGATCGTTTTGATACAAATGGTTCGACATACCGCGCCCTAAAACCTGACTACACTTGTGCAGATAAGGGTTGGGGCGCGTTTGCGCAACTCAGGTGATCACGTCGGGTGCAGTGCGCCCCGTGAATTTGGCGATCCCTATGATCTGTTCCGCCGCCGCGATGACATCAGCCAAGGCCGCTTGCGGCTCTTGATCAAAGCTCTCGGTGTCGAGTTTTTCGAGGTAAAGCCGCAAGGTGGCACCGCTGGTGCCTGTTCCAGAAAGACGGACAACGAAGCGCGATCCGCCCTCAAAAACCACCCGCACGCCTTGCTGCGCAGAGGTGCTGCCGTCGACGGGATCAAGGTAGCTGTAATCATCTGCCATCTCGATGGTGAAGGGGCCTACTTTTTGACCTTTGAGACCCGCGAGAGAGCCGCGTAGCGCCGTCATGAGTGCGTCAGCTTTCTGGGTTTCAATCGCCTCGAAATCGTGGCGTGAATAGTAGTTGCGGCCGAACTTGGCCCAATGTGCCTGCATCAGTTCGGGCACGGATTTTCCCGTCGCAGCCATGATATTCAGCCACATGAGGACGGCCCAAACGCCGTCTTTCTCTCGGACGTGGTCGGAGCCTGTGCCAAAGCTTTCTTCACCACAAAGCGTCACGCGCCCGTCGTCGAGCAGGTTGCCGAAGAACTTCCAGCCTGTGGGTGTCTCGTAGCATTCCAAGCCCATCGCTGCCGCGACGCGGTCAACAGCGGCAGAGGTTGGCATGGAACGTGCGACGCCTTTGAGACCCTGCGCATATCCCGGTGCGAGGTGGGCATTGGCTGCGATTATGGCGAGGCTATCGGATGGGCTGACGTAGCAGTTCGGGCCTACAACCATGTTGCGGTCGCCGTCGCCGTCAGACGCAGCACCAAAAGCGGGGGCATTTTCACCCATCATTTCGGTCATCAACTCATGCGCCCAAGTCGGGTTGGGGTCAGGGTGCATGCCACCGAAATCGGGGAGCGGTGTTTCGTGAACGACGGAGCCTTTCGGCGCGCCCAGTAGGCCTTCAATGATCGCAGTGGCATATGGCCCCGTGATCGCGTTCATGGCGTCAAAGCGAATGCGCGCGCCGCCCGTAATCATTGCCTTGATCGCGGGAAAATCGAAGAGTGTCTGCATCAAGTCCACATAGGCCGCAACAGGGTCAACGATCTCGACGATCATATCGCCAAGGGTGCTGGTCCCGATTGTCCCAAGGTCGACATCGGTCGATTCCCAGATGTAATATCTGTCGATCTCTTTGGTGCGGGCAAACATGGCGTTAGTCACGGATTCGGGCGCTGGGCCACCGTTTGACATGTTGAATTTGATCCCGAAATCCTCGTCGATACCGCCAGGGTTATGGCTAGCAGACAAGATCAAGCCGCCGTCGGTTTTCATGGATCGGATAAGGTGGGATGCGGCGGGGGTCGAGAGCAGCGCGTTTTGCCCGGCAATCACTTTCGTCGCACCATTGGCCGCAGCCATTCGCAAGATCACTTGAGTGGCGCGGTCGTTAAAGTAG